>Ga0209344_10000386_pt1 | contig 81606 bp, 71 predicted proteins | sample Cruoilmetagenom6_FD_187293 | JGI IMG/M metagenome (GOLD analysis project Ga0209344, IMG submission 187293) | Oil polluted marine microbial communities from Coal Oil Point, Santa Barbara, California, USA - Santa Barbara Oil Seep Sample 6 (SPAdes)... | ecosystem: Environmental > Aquatic > Marine... | reverse complement strand
GAGGTGGTTTCAGGTAGATTGCGGCGCAACCAGCTCATGATGGAAAATTCGGACGTCATTCATGCCATGGCTAAACACAAAAACGCCAAGATAAGGGAAGTGGCTGCACAGTATGTAACCAATCTAACTGATTTAAACTTACTGTTTTCAGACGATAACTTGCAGGTTTTAGCTAATTTAGCTTATAGGCCAAATTTAACAAAGCAACAAATTGAGCTGTTATTAAATAAAGCAGATGAAGACGTTTTAGCAGGCTTATACTCATCAAATGAGGCATACCTTAAGAAAAATGTCAGTCATTTGATACAACATGAAAATTTTAGAGTCAGGGGGTTTGTGGCTGAAAATATCAAGATACCCAAAGGATTGATCAATACCTTGGTAAACGATGACTCGACTTGGGTCAGGCAGAAGCTTGTAAGTAGTTATGATAACCGACTGAGTGATGAGCTCATTGAGCGATTGCGTAAAGATCCCGATAAATCGGTCAGACAAATGATTAAATGGCACTACGAATGATCGGTGGATATTGTGTAATCGATTGATACTGACTCAGTAAAATAACTGTGATTCATTTCTTGAAATATGGGTATTTAATGTCAATTCATCAAAAATTGACAGTGGCTATGCCAAGCTAGGCTTTTTTAGGACAGCAGAAATACCTGACTCTATTTATGAATACCAAGCTATTTTTAAACAAACAAACTATTTTGATTAAACTCATTACTTTGGGTGTCACTTTATTTACTGGAACCGCCATGGCTATTGAAGAACCTAAATACACTGTGATTGAAAAGTCAGCTCAATTTGAGCTGCGCCGGTATGAGCCCAAAATTATTGCAGAAGTTGAAGTTTCTGGCGATATGAAACAGGCATCAAGTCAGGGTTTTCGTTTGATTGCTGACTTTATCTTTGGTAACAATCAAACCCAAAATGGTACTGATGCCAAGATCAGCATGACTGCCCCTGTGGTTATGGAAGCACAAGCAGCAAAAGGTTCATCAGAAAAAATCAGTATGACCGCTCCGGTCAGTATGGCGCAAGTGGGTGAACAATGGGTGGTACATTTCGTGATGCCAAGCGAATACAATATGGAGACATTGCCTAAGCCGAATAACCCAGCAGTTACCGTACGAGAATTGCCAGCCTCTCAACATGCGGTCATTCGATTTTCTGGCTTCACTGGTGCTGAAAAAGTAGATAAAAAAACCAATGAGCTGTTGGCTTGGATGGCACAAAAAGGCCTGAAACCGATTGGTCAAGCTGAATTGGCTCGATACAACCCGCCAATCACACCACCGTTCTTGCGCCGCAATGAAGTGATGCTTGCATATTGATTGTGATTGTTTTTTTTATCCATGAAGTGAATGTTGGCTCATACCATATAATTGAATGATGGGTTACAATTTAAGCCATGATTCAATCACCTGCCCAAATAATTGTTACCGCTGATTTAACAGTCAATGAAGACGCCCAGCAGGTCTATAAAAACAAACAATTAATCAATTTAACCGATCTTTCATTTCAAACTTTATTGGCTTTAATCAAGGCTTCACCTAATGTGATTAGCACTGATGAGTTAATCGATCAAGTTTGGCAAAGTATAGCAGTCAGCCCTGAAACTGTGACCCAGCGGATTGCCTTGTTACGAAAAGCTTTGTCAGCAGATGTTGAAGCCAATGATAAGTACATCAAATCAATCAGAAACAAAGGTTACCGCTGGGTACCAGTAGTAAAGAAAAGCAAACAGTCAAATTTTAAAATCAATAAGTGGTTAATTTTAGAAATTGGTTTCATGTCATTATTTGTTTATTTGATTCTGAATCAATTAATAGAATTTAAGTCAAAGGCGCAAACAACGGCAACAAGTCAGATTTCTTCTGATGACTACACTCAGCAAGCTTGGCGTTATTTAGATAAGCACGATGCCAAAAGCAACCAATTGGCGATAGAATTATTTGAAAAATCATTACAGATACAAGCAGACAGGCTTGATGGCCTGGTGGGTTTGTCTATTGCTTACTCCCATGCGGTTTCAAAATTCAACCAACCTCATGAACTGTTGCAAAAAGCAATTTCATTGGCTGAAAAGGCTTCTATACTTTATACAGATGAGGCAAAAACTTGGGCGGCTTTGGCATTCGCTCATGACGTGAATGGTGAAATTGATACAGCCATGTTGTTCTATCAAAAATCTTTAAATATAAATCCCCAGGAAAGGTCTGCACAAGGCGCTCTGGCTTATTTATATGGTATCAAAGGTGAGTTGATTAAATCGTTGAAAATGAACTTACAGTTGTTGGACAGTGATCAAGAATATACCAATCTCCAAATAGCTCAAAACCTGCATTTGTTGGGCTTCGTTGAATTGGCGGATCAATGGTACCAAAGGGCTGATAACTTAAGTCCGGACAATGTGTTTGCCAGTAATCTGAGGGTGCGATTTTTAATATCGAATCAAAGGTATCAAGCAGCTCAGCACTTATTGGATGAAGCGATTTTAAGAGGGATTAACAGACCTGAATTGTATACTTTACAAGGCATTTTGTACATGATCGAGGGTAAGACTTCAGCCGCTTCTAATTCATTTGACCAAGCATTAACGATTAAAAATGAGGATTCAGAAGCTCAAGTTTGGGCGCTGATTGTCTCTGGTGAGGCTGAAGCTTTCATCAGCGAATCAGAGGATAAATGGTTCAACGAAACAAGTCTTTGGCCAACAGATATAATCAATAGAGTGGTACTTTATGCGGCTGTAGGGAACAGAGAAAAAATGCTTATAGCACTTAAAGATGCATTCAACAAAGGATATATGGACAGTCAATGGTTGCTACATTTACCACCCATAAAGCCTTATTTGTCCGACCCCGAATTTTTACATTTACTTGATAAGATTCAACAAAAAGCTGGCAGTCAAAGAGATGAAATTTTGAATGCCAGCTGGCTGCCTAAAGGTTTTTTGGATCCAAGCATATCAGTTCTTTGATTAGTGGCTGCTTGGTTGTAAAGCTAATTTATCTTGTTGTGATTTCATCATTCATTGTTGATTGCGTTATGGCTGGCAAAATGTAATGTTGCATCAAGAATTCTGGCTTTTTGAATAAGCCATTTCGATAATTACCAGATGTGATCACAGCCACCGTATTTATTTTAGGTAAAATGAAAATGTATTGGCCACCAGCACCGCGAGCTTCTATTGAATCTATGTTGACACCGTTTACAGCATAAGTTTTGTGCCACCACAAATAGCCATAGGCGTCTTTTTCAGGGGTGTTTTCTAAAACAGTGTGCTTTTTAGTGGATTGTTTTACCCATGCTTTGGCAAGAATTCTTTTTTCTTGCCACAACCCTTTGTTGAGATAAAGTTGACCAAACTTAAGCATATCTCTGGGTCTAAAGTACATTCCACCGCCAAAGTAGGGCTGCTTGACAATGTCAGTTTGGATGATGTAATTGTCAATCCCTAAGGGTTGCATTAAATGTTTGTCGATAAATAATTCAAGTGGATGATCTAAGGCCTCTTGTAGCATAACGCTCAGTAAATAAGGATTAGCAGAACCATAGTAAGCCTGTGTGCCTGGTTTGTTTAGCATTGGAGCAGACAATACGGTTTTGAGCCAATCTGGAGTGGGTTGATAGGTATCTTCAGCCGCTGCAGAGGGTTTTGTATTGCCGAAATCTATGGCATCGATGCCAGAACTCATGGTTAACAGGTCTTTTATCTTTATTTCAGAATTCTGACTGTTTTTGAAATTTTGATAAGCTTTTGGAATGTGTGTGAATAACTGTTGATTGTCATCGGTGAAAATTTTTTTGTCAATGGCTATGCCCACCATTGCCGAAGCGATACTCTTAGAAGCGGAACGTTGGTCATGTAGAACATCAGCATTGAAACCGTTGAAGTATTTCTCATAGGCCAGCTGCCCATCAATGGCGATTAACACACTGTCGGTGATACTTTTTTTATCTGCCAATATAGATTGTTCCATTTGGCTCATAAGGGTAGGTTGGATTTTGGCTTTTTGATTGGATAATAGCGGCCAGTCTGTGGATATTTTTTGGCTATTATTGGATTGATTTGTGGGGATCGGTGCTGGCCCAAATTTCCAAGGGTTGGTGGATTTTTTCAAAGTACTTGAATTAATGACCTGACCTGCCAATAAGGCATCAATGAGGATATGATCTTGTTTTAAGCGGCCCCTAAATTCTAGACCTGTTTTCATGTCACGGAAATTGATGTTGTCGTTATTTTTGCTGAATTCACTACACCATGTTCCAGTGAATCGTTGGTCACCAAAAAAAGTATAAGCCGCATAGTTTTCTGAGTCAGCATCTTCAATACTCATAAACATGTTTGAGTTATTTAAGCTTGGGTCAACCATAAATAATGGCCAAGTTCCGACGTAACTGAGGTTATCAGTCAACTCAAGTTGAATGTGATAAAGCATCAGACCAGATTGAATGAAACCGCGCATAAGCTCTTTGTTATTATTCAGTCTTCCTTTAAACCTTAAGTTGTCAGATACCTTCAAGTCAATGAACTGTTTTGCTGTGTTGGTGATTAAGTGTGTCGATTGGTGTTGTTGATTGCTCAGCTCAAACTTATATTGTTGGTTTTCAGCTGGGGTGATTCGAACGGTTAAATTAAAACCATCTGTGGCCGCAAGTTTACCTTGCCATTGACCTTCATAGTCATTCATGTTGATACTGCTATGTGCGTTACAAGCCAGTAAAAACAAGATTAATTTTAAGCTGATTGATTGTTTGTTTTTCATCTGTAATAGTTACTTTGTGAATGGAGTTTGACAGTCTATTTAAATTGTTCATCAGTTGCATGAAATCGGTCTAAAGAATTCTAAAGAGATATAAAGGTTTGGTTAAGTGATTGAAAATAATCATTTAAAAAAGTTATTTGATAATGATGGTGTGCATTATTTGATAGGCTCATCAGACAGATCTGTTCAATAGTTGATGTATTCAGTGCAACCTTAGCTGGGAATTTAGATGGTTCGCAAACGTTCGACCGAGTTTTTTCAGATGGGAGCAATGGTGGTTCCTGTGACTATACTGGTACAGATTCTTTCAGTGATGGCGTTGCGTACCAAGTCTTTGAATTTCACAGTCCTTCTGGTCAAATGGCTGATTTAGCAGTGGTTTTAGGAAGCCTGCCTGATTCACTTTTATTTATTTATTGCGCTTTTGACCCAGCCAATCCAAATACCAGTTTAGTGGCAATTGATGATGACGGTGGCGCAGGCTTAGCCAGTGCGATTACACCGGCAGATGGGGTTCAGCTTCAAGCCAATGTGTCCTATTTTGCTGTTGTTTCTGGTTTTGGTACTACAGATTTAGGTACATTTGATCTTAATTTGGGTGGTGATTTGGTCTTAGGTGGCGCAGTGCCAGTTGAAGCTGTATCAGTTCCTACTGTATCGACACTTGCTTTGTTATTAATGGCGTTTGCCATGCTTGGTTTTGTCGTGATGAGAAGATCAGCAAAAGTTTAAGTTGGTTTTAAAAAGTACTGAAAATTAAATAAAAGGGGCTGATGGTCCCTTTTTTAGTGGGTGTTTAATTGTTAATCACAAGCAAGGCAATCAAAAGGCCAATGACCCAAATGTTTATTTTGGGTATTTTTTGCAGAAATGATTGGTTCGTTTCGAGCTTGGGTGCTAAATAAAATTCAACCCATGAAAACACCAGCCAACAAAAGATTAAAAAGCGCATGCCAAGCTTGTCTGCGAAGGATGTGAAACTGAGCAAAACACATAAGGTCAAGATTCCATATACCAGTAGTTTGTATTTATAGGGAAGATTGTCAGAAAAATGTCTCAGCTGTAAGCCTATAAGTAAAACCAATAAAAAAGCGCTGTATGCATGGGCGTAAATGTACGAGTTAATCCGAGCAAAGAATAGTGGGTAACCGGTAAACTGCGACCAGTCATAATGGTAACAGGACAGAAACAATGCAAACCATAAGGGCAATAAACTGATAATCAAAATAAGTTTATTGAACGTATTCGATTTCATTCATCAATTATACTAATGAATTACTTGCTGAAGTCATCAAAATAAATCAAGTCTGAAGCAAAGTTCACTGCATCCAAGGCATCTATCCGTCCCCAGCCATAGGTGTTGTTTGGAATGTCTAATCCAGAAACGCCATTGCATGATTGGGTTGAAGAGGTTTTAGCGACCGAAGTCCTTTCTAGCACTTTTTGTACCAATTGAGGTTTGCCCTGTAATGATGGGTTGGCTGACATCACCAGCGCAGCCACTGCGGCCACATTGGGAGATGCCATACTGGTCCCACTTTTATACGTATAGCCTGAACTATTATTGGCTGAACGTACATCGCTGCCGGGAGCTGATAAATTGGGTTTGATCAGCGCTGTCCCATCTACTGTCACACTGCCTCGGCTACTGAAATTAGAAATTTGATCAGTTACAGTGGTTGAACCAACGGTCAGACTTTTGTCATAGATGGCTGCAGGTGTTGTGATGCTGTTACAACCGGAACCACTGTTACCAGCCGCCACCACAACCAGGATACCGGCCGCCACCACATTATTCACTGCATCTCGTAAAACAAGTGGGTCGGTACAGCCTTCAAATTCTGGACAGCCCCAAGAGTTATTGATGATATGGGGCGCATAGTTGCTGTCTGGGTTTTCATTATTCAGATCAGTCGGTTCTAAGAACCATTGAAAACAAGCCGCATAAGTTGCCGGTGTACCATTACCCACATCCATATTGCGGCAGCCAATCCATTTTGCGCCGGGGGCCACTCCAATTTGATTGCTTGCACCATCATCGCCAATCATGGTACCCATAGTATGAGATCCATGGCCATTGTCATCACAGGGTGCATTGCCACAGTTAACCTGTGGTGATGTAATGCCGTCATGCCAGTTGTAGTTGTGATCAGCAATTAGCCCATCCCAACCGCGATATTGGTTAATCAATGCAGGGTGGTCCCATTGGTAACCAGTGTCTTGTCCAGCAATGACGATGTTTTGGCCAGTAAAGCCCAAATTCCACACATCAGGTGCATTTACCTTGCTCACATTCCATTCGATGGCAGTTGGACTTTGAATCTGCACTTGTTTTTGCGTTGGCAAGTTTAAGCTGATAGGGGCGTTGCTGTAAGCGGTTGAGATTTCACTGCGGGCTAAAATTTCAGGGATGTCAGTTGTTTTGGCACTAATTAGAATGTCATTGCTGACCCAAAATGATTGGTAAGTTATGTTTTTTGCAGCCAGGTATTTAATGGTAGGTGCTTGAGTTTCTGCGGCTATTTGTTTTAATTGGGCCACTGTGTTTTGAATTTTTTCGATTCTGTTATTTGTGTTGATACTGGACAGTTGTTTGGGACTGGTTAGCCGCAAAATCAATTCAATTTCATCCTGAGAATTCAGTTGTTTAAGCATTTTGTCAGATATTTTGTGCTGCCAATTTTCAGCCTGTACATTGATAAATGGAGCCATACTGATTAATAAAAGTGATTTTTTCATAAATGGCTAAACAATAAAATTGATAAAGACAAGATATTAACTGAGTTTAACCGAGGCTGCAAATGCGACCACTGGATTTATTCACTCAGAACCCGCAACAAACTTATTCATTTGTTGCTTGATGCCCTCAATAGGGTAATTTTCACCGATTGAATAGGCGGCAATTTTACTTAAATGGGTATAGGGCATTCCGGTTTCTTCATGCCAGGTGTTAAAGGCCAGTTGTACTTGGGTCAGATCACGCTTTGATGTCGGGTGGTCATTGGTTTCATAGCCGGCTTGTTTGACCGCTTGAATGGTGTCGTGGGTGGTGGTGAAACAGTCTTTTCCTACATAGCGTAAAAACCAAAAGCCGGTGTTGCCTCCCAGTCTAGAACCGTTTTTCTTTAAGTATGCCATTAACCCAATTTGATCAGCGGTGGGCCAGTCAGCAATGAATTTTGCAAAGCTTCCTTGTTCATCAGCGGTATAATTGACGAAGTTGGCGTTGACCATCATGGCTTTGATTTTGGTCCAGTTGCGAACCACTCGTTTATCTTGTACATACGCTTCCCAGTCTTCGGGGGCTTTATATGCCAGCCTTTTGACATCAAAACCATGAAACGCCTGTTCAAACTGGGGCCATTTGTTTTCGATGACGGTCCAATTAAATCCTGCTTGGTTGATTGCTTTACACATCATGGCCAAAAAACGGTCATCGCCTTTTTGCGCCAGTTGTTGGCTGCTGAGAACTACAGGTAATAATGACTTGAGTTGTTGTTCTCCGCCTTTACGTTGGACTGCGTTGTCATAAATGGATTGAAAGCTATGCATGGGTGGTTGTTAGTTGTCTACAAGTGAGTGAAAATTGTAAATGATTGTAGTGCGTAACAACAAATCATTGTTGCTATTTCAGTGGTTAGCATTTTATCCATTGCCGGTCTTTACTTCTGGCGGAAGGTGTTGGCTGAAGATGCTTTATATCCCGATATTGAACTGTTATTATGTATCCAAATGTATTTTAATCGTAAAAGATGAATCAAAAACTGTTGTCCTATATGTTTTATGGTTTTTTGTTGGTGGTGGTTATTTTGGCCGTGTTTTTGCTGAACTACCAGATTCAGCAAAACAAGCACCGCACGGAAGCCAAATCTGGCGCCAATCTGGTGTCCCACGTTGGGGATGATTTCAGAGATGTTGACAGTCATGCAGTCAAACAAAATATAATCAATGTAGCGCCGCGTGAAATGGACTTTGTGGTTGCAGATGGAGAGGCGCCTACAACCGTTTTAACGTTAAGTTATTTAGAAATTTATCAGCAATTACAAACCGCCAAAGCTTGTCACCCATTTTATGATTTTTGGCGGCGCAATGGTTTAGCAGCTGATAGCAGAAAAATAGTACGACCACCGGTGAAACTGTATGGAACCGCTGTTTACCCACCAGGTGAACAAGTGCCATTGAGCGCAGGACAAACAGCGGCATTGACTGATTGGGTGAAACGTTGTTACGGGTTGTGGCTAGATTATGGAGTGTTTAATCAAAGTGATAACCAATCAATTCCGATTAATGACATCAGTGAAACTTTGACTAAGAAACTATTGGCCACTGTACCTCAGTCTAAAAAAGGCAGGGCAATTAAACAAACCAGGCAGTTAGCTGCACAGTGGCAGCGTAGTTTTGCACAACTTGAAACCACACTTGAAGGTGAAGACAGTATCAATCAGGCTGAGATTGATGCTGTGCATGATGAAGTAGAAAAATTAAAGCAACTTCGCGAAGATTTGCGATTACAGTGGATGGATGTGCGTTATAGCGATGAGTCATTGGCCAAGTCACTGCTCCAACAACGTAATGATCTAAGGCAACAAATCCATCAATATGAAGTTGAACTCGAAAGCCAAAAAGTGCTTAACCAAGACGCATTGAATCAGGTGTTGGCAGGTTATCAAATACAGGACCAAAAGCTTAATCAAGCGCTTTATTCCGATGTTGCTGAAGTTTTTTATGAGGCATTAACAACCTTGGAGAATCAGCAAGTGTACTGGCTTAGCCTCATTGGTTTCGCCAATCATTCAATAACTACACAAGCACTCAATCAATACCGCATCACTCCCGATCAGCTGGTGTATGAAGCATCTGGCTGGCAGAATCGGTGGCTTCACAGTTCTGATTTGCGTTATGCGGCTCAATGGTATCTGTGTGATTTGGGTATGGATTGTGGTCCACAAAGCCCGATTGTGATGCATTATTGTTTGTTGGGTTTCAGTAGTTCTCCCAGGGCTTGTGGCCAAAACCTCCAAAGTTTTTTTTACAATGATTTAATCAGTCCAAATCGACTACAAGATGTGTTGCAGTTTAAAAATCACTACCAGGAGTTGTTCGGTGAATAAACGAAGATTCCATTCACTGTTTTTGTTGTTACTGGCTTTTGTGTTGTTGGTCTTGCTGGCTATTTATTTAATCACAGAACCCAGAACAAGTGACAGCTTAAAGGCTTTGTATGATCAGCCTGAAGAAGGGCAAGGTATGGTGATGCCTGACTCCGATGTTGATAAAATGACATCGGCAGAAATTGAAGTAATGGATGATTCACTTTTGCCTGAAGAAACCAAAGCCTGGATCGATGAACTACAACCCCATCAATACCACCCAGATCCATTTATCGAAGCCAAAACGGTGACTGGTTTGTATGTAATGTGTACTGATGAAGTGAACAATATTTTATCAATTGAGAAACAATTGGCTGAGCGTACACAGGTATCATTAGTCAATGATTACATCAAGTATTGTACAGAGGCCAAACGACGGTACCCGAAATTACTCAGTTTGTTTGACACCCAAAATCAGCTGCGAGAAATTCCCAGCACTTCTGATTTGGGGCAGTTAATCAAGCAAGGGTATACAAATGATGATCCGAACTATCCACAAATCTATCGAATGTCTGCGACTAAGAAAATACATGCGGTTATAAAAAGTCAAAACGCTGCATTGTTGGTTGAGCAATCATGGGTTGCTTTTCAGCAGTTTCAATACGGTGAAATTCTTCCGGTGTCCACTTGGTTAAACAGTCAGGATATGGGTTACAACAATAAGGTCAGCTGGTATGCCTTGATTAAAATGTCTTGTCGTTATCAACAAGGTGTTAGCTGTGAGCCGTTTGGCGCCTCCACATTGATTATGTGTGCAGATGACACTTCTGATTGTGGTCTGGATTTTGAAACCATTTATCAAAGGGAGGTGATGCCTGGCATGCAGAAAGATGTGGGAATTTTGATTTCACACTTTGACCAGCTGGGGCGCTAATGTTGGCACCGAAAAGGAAACCGGCTCTAAACTATATTGTAAGGTGTTTATTAAACCCACAAATAAGGTGGTTATTGACTGTTCATGAGTGGTGAATTTACAGCTAAGTTAAGCTCAATCTTTGCCTGAGTTTTGACCATTGAAAAAATTATTTAAACCACCATATCCATACCACTCTTTTAGATTATTGTGATATTGACCAAACATGGCATACAAAGATTATTATAAGGTTTTGGGTGTTACAAAATCATCCACCCAGCCAGAAATTAAAAAAGCCTACAAAAGGTTGGCCAGAAAGTACCATCCAGATGTAAACCCCAATGATAAAGATGCAGAGGAAAAGTTCAAAGAAATCAATGAAGCTTTTCAAGTCATCGGTAAGGCTGAGAACCGCAAAAAATATGATCAACTGGGTGAGCATTGGCAGCATGCGGGTGCACAAAACCAAGCCGGCGCACAAGGCGGCCAAAACCAATATACTGGCGGAGCTGAAGGTGAAGCTGATTTTGCAGATTTTTTTGAATCGGTGTTTGGTCAACGGGCGCAAAGCAGTCAAGGTGGGCGCTCCAGTCACGGCCCCTTTGGTTATGGTGGTTCGAGTGCTCGGTATAAAGGCGAGGATATACAAGCCACGTTAAGCTTAAATCTGACCGAAGTGCTTGAATCCCACAAACGGACTTTAAGTGTCAATGGTAAAAACATTCGCATAACTGTGCCAGCTGGGGTGGAAAATGGTCAGAAAATACGTTTAAAAGGATTTGGTGGTGCCGGTGTGAATGGAGGGCCAAATGGAGATTTATACATCCAGTTCAACATCCATAATAACACCGAGTTTAAAAGAGAAAAAGCCAGCCTGTATAAAACCATTGAGCTGGACTTGTTCACTGCGGTGTTGGGTGGTGAGGTTAGGGTCAAAACATTAAGTGGTGAAGTGAACCTTAAAATCAAACCAGGTACACAAAATAACAGCCAACAAAAACTCAGAGGGCAAGGATTTCCCAAGTATAAAAAAGACCAAGAAAAAGGTGACTTGTATATCACATTTACGATAAAAATTCCCACTGAATTATCTGACCAAGAATCTGAGTTATTCAAACAATTGAAGGCTTTGTCATGAGTAAAAACAACTACATCCAAATTGATATCCTGTGCAAACTTTACCAAGTTGAGCCGGCCTTATTCGAACGCTTAGATGACATAGGCTTAATTCAAACCACACAAGTACAAAGTACGCTGTGTGTTGATGAAGCCCACATCAGTCAAATCGATAAAATTCTTCGCTTACATCATGATTTGGAAATCAATCCAGAGGGGATAGATGTTGTGATGAATTTATTGAGTCGAATAGAGGCATTAGAACAATCATTAATTGAAGCTAAAAACAGACTGAAAATTCACGAATAGAAAAGCCGTTGGTTGCTGGCTAGTAACACCATAAATAGAGTGGTGTTGGTGTCGCTGAATTAATCGGTGAGATAATCAATTTAATAACAGCTTTGATTTGTATAAAGCATTTGGCCCTTTGGTTTGTATCTATTCAGTTTATTCGGTCTGAAACTCAAGCTGTTCAAATTATGTAGAGGACATGGCAAACTCAAACCTTGGGTTGGCTTCATTTATTTGCTCTCTTTGAAAAAGCCTTGTGTCCTGAGATCTTATCGATGAGTTCACATGTTTTTTTTACCCATTGGTGATACAATATCGGCGCTCATATGGGGTCACACCGATGGTGTTCGATTCCTCAGGGGGACATCCTGATTGAGTTCAAATTAATCAAAACTTAAATTCCTGCCTGTGATTCTCAGCAATTAATGGTGTCAGAAATTCAAGTCAGTTTTATCACAGGTTTTGGGCTCAGCCCACCTAAAAATAAAAAGGTATATCTATGACACGTAAAGTCTCTATGTTTATTGATGGTCAATCAGTGATCAGCGAATCTGCTGACTGGTTGGATGTGACAGATCCTGCAACGCAAGAAGCGATTTGTCAGGTGCCCATGGCCACTGAGGCTGAAATGGAAAAAGCGATAGCTTCGGCTAAGAATGCGTTCGAAACATGGAAGGATGTACCTGTTACAAAACGTGCTCGAATGATGCTGAACTATCAGCATTTGTTAAAAGAGCATCACGACGAGCTGGCCGAAATTTTGGCTGAAGAAACAGGCAAAAACTTTGAAGATGCCAAAGGTGATGTTTGGCGTGGTATTGAAGTGGCAGAACATGCGGCTAATATTCCATCGATGATGATGGGTGAAACGGTCGAGAATGTGGCTAGTCAGGTTGATACTTATTCGTTGATTCAACCGTTGGGCGTTTGTGCCGGTATCACGCCATTTAACTTCCCAGCGATGATTCCACTGTGGATGTTTCCAATGGCTGTAGTTTGTGGCAATACATTTGTATTAAAACCATCTGAGCAGGATCCAAACACCCCAATGCGTTTGGCAGAACTGTTTTATGAAGCGGGTTTCCCAAGAGAGGTTTTACAAGTGGTTCATGGCGGTAAAGACCAGGTGAACCAAATTTTACATCATGAAGACATTCAAGCGATATCGTTCGTTGGTTCTGTCCCTGTGGGTGAACATATTTACAAAACAGGTACTGATAACCTGAAACGTGTCCAGGCATTTGCGGGCGCTAAAAATCACATGGTGGTGATGCCTGATGCCAATAAAAACCAAGTGATTAACAACATTGCTGGTTCATCTTGTGGTGCAGCTGGCCAACGTTGTATGGCGATTTCTGTGGCGGTATTGGTCGGAGAGGCCAAAGATTGGCTGCATGAAATTAAAGGCAAAATGTCTGAAATGCAACCTGGTTACTGGAAGGATCCTAAATCTTTTTATGGCCCTTTGATTTCACCTCAGGCGAAAGCTAAGGTTGAGGGTTTAATTCAATCGGGTGTTGATGAAGGTGCCGATTTGATGTTGGATGGTCGAAACCTTAAAGTCGAAGGCTATCCCGATGGTAATTGGTTAGGCCCCAGCTTGTTCAGTAATGTTACCACTGATATGCGCATTTATAACGAAGAGATTTTCGGCCCTGTGTTATGCGTGATGACGGCTGATACTTTGGAAGAAGCCATCGAGTTGATCAACAACAACCCTTACGGCAATGGTACTTCTTTATTCACTTCATCAGGTGCAGCTGCGCGTAAATTTCAGCACGAAATTAAAGTCGGTCAAGTGGGCATCAACATTCCAATTCCAGTGCCTCTACCATTCTTTTCGTTTACCGGTTGGAGAAAATCTTTTTACGGTGACCAACATGCTTACGGCAAACAAGCCGTGCGTTTTTATACTGAAACTAAGACCATCACTGCACGTTGGTTTGAGTCAGATATTCCAGATGATGCTGCACCGAATGCAACCATTAATTTATAAGCCCAAATATTTAAGTAGGATTTGTTATGAATTTTGATTTAAACGAAGACCAACAAGCTTTTGTTGATGCGGCCAAAGAGTTTGCTGCCAGTGAGATGGCACCGCTTGCAGCCAAATGGGATGAAGAAAGTATCTTCCCAGTTGATGTTATCAGGAACACTGGAGAGTTGGGGTTTTTGGGTATTTATTCCCCCGAAGAATTTGGTGGTTTGGGTTTAAGTCGCTTGGATGCCTCTTTGATCTTTGAAGAAATGTCTAAGCATTGTACTTCGACCACGGCTTTCCTAACCATTCACAACATGTGTGCATGGATGCTGACCACGTTCGGCAGTGAAGCATTGGCCAATGAATGGGGTACAAAATTAACTTCTGGTGAATTATTGGCTTCTTATTGTTTGACTGAACCAGGACATGGTTCTGATGCGGGCAATTTGAAAACCACTGCCAAAAAGGCAGGGAATAAATACATTATCAATGGCAGTAAAACTTTCATCTCTGGTGCCGGCTCAACTGAAATTTTGATTGTTATGGCACGAACCGGTGAGGAAGGCCCTAAAGGGGTTTCCTGTTTTATGGTGCCAGCAGATTTAAGCGGTATTTCATACGGTAAAAAAGAAGACAAAATGGGGTGGAATTCTCAGCCTACGCGGTTAATTACATTTGAAGATGTGACTGTCCCAGCTGACTATTTAATTGGGCAAGAAGGCGAAGGATTTAAATTTGCGATGAAAGGTTTAGATGGCGGTCGGATTAACATCGCTTCATGCTCTTTGGGAACAGCCCAGGCAGCATTGAACCAAGCACAGTCTTATATGTTGGAACGCAAACAATTTGGTAAAACTTTGGCTTCGTTTCAAGCCTTACAGTTTAAGTTGGCAGACATGTTGACGGAATTGATCGCCGCACGTCAAATGGTTCGGTTGGCAGCTGTCAAATTAGACAATCAACACCCGCAAGCCTCAGCCTATTGTGCCATGGCCAAAAGATTTGCCACTGATGTGTGTTTTCAAATATGTGATGAAGCTTTACAGCTGCATGGTGGTTATGGATACATCAAAGAATATCCTTTGGAACGTCATGTGCGTGATACGCGGGTTCATCGTATTCTAGAAGGCACCAATGAAATTATGCGTTTAATTATTTCTCGAAAAATTTTACAAGAAGGTGCTACTGAGGTGATTATTTAATGTCAGAGCCAATGAATAAAGATATCGGTCAGTCTAAACCACATGCGCTTAGTGAACACATCAAGACTAAATTGGTCGAAGCTGATTTTGGTCTGTTGGGGAAAATTGTTTTGGATAAACCCAAAGCCCTGAATGCGCTATCTACCGATATGATTGAAGCGATGCAAGCCACCTTAGATGCTTGGGCCGATGATGATCATATTAAAGCGGTGTGGATTGAAGGTGCAGGTGAAAAGGCCTTTTGTGCAGGTGGTGATGTGGTTATGTTGTATCACTCCATGCAGGAAACTGCAGCCGGTGATGTGCCAGTCAAAGCACAAGAGTTTTTCACCAAGGAATACAAACTGGATCAAACCATTCACCACTATGCTAAACCGGTGATTGTTTATGCTGATGGTATTGTTATGGGTGGCGGCTTGGGTGTTGCTGTGGGCGGTTCGCATCGAATTGTTACAGAACGCTCTATGATTGCCATGCCAGAAGTGACCATTGGTTTATATCCTGATGTGGGTGCTTCTTGGTTTTTTAACCGCATGCCTGGTCAATGTGCTGAATTTCTCGGTATGACTGGTGCCAGAATGAATGCCGCTGATGCCTTGTTTACTAAGCTGGCAGATTTTGCGGTTGCTACTGATGAATTGGCAGCCATGCAATTGGCTATTCTAGAGTCAGATGGTACGCATGATGGCATCACCACCGCGATTCAATCGGCACAAATGGAACAACGTGTTCATGAGTCTCAATTGTGGGTTAATTACGAATTGATTAATGAACTGATGGCACCGGTTGATTTGTCAGATGTGGTCCAACAATTTAAAGATTTAGAGACTGATGACAAATGGTTGTCTTTTGCAGCCAAAGCCTTGGTTAATGGTTGTCCGATGACATTACACTTAGTCAGAGAACAAATCAGGCGCGCTAAGCACATGAGTTTATCTGAGGTGTTTGAGATGGAAATCAACATGTCGACACAATGCGCGATGAACCCTGATTTGGCTGAAGGTATTCGAGCCTTATTGATTGATAAAGACGGCCAACCGAAATGGAGTGCGGACTCAGTTTCTGAAATCACTGCTGAGCAAATTGAAACATTTTTTCAACAACCACAACTTAACAATTAAAGGTATTAACATGACACAAAATATCGCATTTATTGGTCTAGGTAACATGGGTGGTCCCATGGCGAAAAACCTGATAAAAAACAATTTCAAGGTGACTGTGTATGATTTGAACGCCAGTGTAGTGGCAGATTTAAAAGCAGCAGGTGCCAGTTCGGCGGACAATGCCAAAGCAGCTGTTAAAGATGCTGATGTCATCATTTCGATGTTACCCAATGGTGCCATTGTTAAGTCGTTGTACATCGGTAACAATGGATTAATTAATGAGGTGAAAGACGATGTTTTAATTATTGATTCATCGACCATAGCTGCTGATGATGCTCGTGCTGTGGCCCAAGCGTGTGAACGCAAAGGTATTGCAATGATTGATGCACCAGTATCCGGTGGAACAGCCGCTGCAGAAGCTGGTACTTTAACCTTTATTTGTGGTGGTGAAAAGGTACATTTTGAAGCCGCAAAAACAGTTCTAAGTGCCATGGGCAGACACATCTTTCATGCCGGTGCATCTGGTGCTGGTCAAGTGGCTAAAATCTGTAACAATATGTTGTTGGCCATTCACATGGTTGGGACCGCTGAAGCTTTAAATATGGGCGCGCAACAAGGACTAGATCCGAAAGTAATGTCGGAAATCATGAAAGCCAGTTCTGGTAATAACTGGTCATTACAAGTTTACAACCCATTTCCAGGGGTGATGCCTAATGTCCCTTCTAGCAATGATTACCAAGGTGGTTTTATGGTTGATTTGATGAGCAAAGATTTGGGTTTGTCGCAAGAGTTGGCTGCTAAATCCAAAAGTGCGACACCCTTGGGTGCAATGGCGACTCAACTGTATCAAATTCACCAAGCAGCTGGCGCCGGTGGCAAAGACTTTTCCAGTATTTTACAGTTGTTGCAAAAGAAGGTTTAGCACAATAAATTACAGTCAAACTGACTGTTCTTGTGTGCGGTGGGGGTTTAACTAAGCAACGCTCTGATTGATGCTCAAGCAATGAGGGCTTTTATTGCAAATAGATCCTCACAGTTTTTGGCTTGAATATGAGCAGTAGACAGTAAGCTTAATAGCTAAGTATGGGTATGGCAGTCAATGTCATACCCATGTCCATTATATCTTAGGTGTATACATGCCTGTTTCTAGGGCTTGATTGAATATCTTACAAAACAGTTCAGCGGTTTTTTCAGTGTCATACAGGGCTGAATGGGCTTGGTCTGTTTCCCATTCAATACCAGCAGCATCTATGCCTCTGGCTAACACAGTTTGGCCATAAGCCAGTGCCGACAAGGTGGCCGTATCAAAACAACTGAAAGGGTGGAAAGGGTTTCTTTTGATACCAGCACGTTCAGCGGCAGCATGGACAAAGCCGAGATCAAAGTGGGCGTTGTGACCAACTAAGATAGCACGGGTACAATTAGCCGCTTTAAGGGCTTTGCGAATCGGCGTAAATATTTTGCCCAAGGCCGCATTCTCATCCAACGACATTCTTAAGGGGTGATTTAAATCTATACCAGTGATGTCTAAAGCGGCTTGTTCAATGTTAGAGCCTTCAAAAGGAGTAACGTAGGCATTGACTGTTTCACCGGGTTTGAGCGAACCGTCCTCTTCCATTTCGATGATGACAGCGGCAATTTCCAATAGGGCGTCAGTTTGATTGTTAAAACCTCCTGTTTCAACATCAACAACTACGGGTAGAAATCCTCTGAATCGGTCTTTAATTGCGGCCATTTGAATCTTAATTTATAAAGTATGTATTGTAAGAGACCAGGCATCATAAAAGAAGTTTATTTAATTTGTTTTGAGTGGATCGGATTGATTGATGTGGCTGAAATGCCAATTGAATGTTCATATGGTTTGATTTGAATGATCTGTGCCAATTAATTGAGAACAAGGTATTGTTGCTTGGTATTAATATAAGTTATTTCTAATAAAGAAATTGCTAATATTGCTAAAGTCAATTAGTATTAAGTTTTAACTGATCGATAAAGGTGATAGTTTATGAAAATATCTAAAATGATAAATATGTTTGCTGGGTTGTTTATTATGGTGAGTTTATTGATGGCCCACGTGTTTAAGCAAGTCGACTTAACACAAGTCAGTTGGTTGTGGTTTACCGCATTTGTAGGCTTTAATTTATTTCAATCTAGTTTTACTGGATTTTGTCCATTAGGCAAAATACTCAAAGCAGCCGGGGTTAAAGAATAAAGTAGATTCAGATTGTATTTAGGCAAAAACCACCCAAGATTATAATTTTAGGTGGTTTTTTTAGTTATAAGCTTTGGTTTTGTTCGCCATACGCAAAAGTTCACCAATCCATTTGAACCCTCTTGCTCGGGTGTTTACTGTGTCACTCATTCACCGGTAGTTTGGTTTTTTCCAATGCTTTATCACCAATGCGTTATCAAAGTAAGAGTCGACTATTTCTAGTCGTTTTGGGATCGATCATGGTTGGTTTGTTGGTTGTTTCCTGTTTATTTATTTGTAATATATTTTGCATTTTGGCAAATATACTCTTGATAATTGTAAATTTTATTGCTTTAATCTTATGCAGCCTTGAATGGCACTCCGCATATGTTTTGAAATGAGAATAACAATTTAGCCATTTCAAACACATACAAATTTAAACAAAAGAGGATTACTTAATGAAATTTACGATGAAAAAAACCTGTGTGGCAACCATGTTGGCACTCGGTACATTTGCACAAGCTGAACGTATGATTGTTACCCATAATGACAATGGTAATGGTCTAAAAAAGGGTCATCAAGTTTTAGTTGAAGGCAATGGTTGGTTCGCTGTAGAGCTAGACGAAAATGGTAAATCTGCAATGCGAGGCAGAAGTGGCTTTAAAGATATGGAAGTGGATGCCAAACGATTTCCGTTGTCAATTTATAATGATGATGCAGGTGATCCTACCTTACAACAATTAACACCTTACGCTGTTTATCAGTCGCAAGCTGACCAGTTGAATTTACAATCTGGTCAAAAAGTGTGTGTGATAGATTCTGGTTTGGATGCCAGTAATAATGATTTTGAATGGAATAACATCACTGGTGACAACGATTCAGGAACTGGTAATTGGTATGCTCATGGCGGACCTCATGGTACCCACGTTGCAGGCACAATTGCTGCAGCTGATAATAATGTAGGTGTAGTCGGATTGGCACCAGGCGTGCCATTACATATTATAAAAGTATTTAATGAAGCCGGTTGGGGATATTCATCAGATTTAGCTTATGCAGCTCAAAAGTGTTCTGCTGCAGGCGCCAACATCATTTCAATGAGTTTAGGTGGTGGGGCAGCCAATTCAACTGAAGAAAATGCATTTGACGCATTCATCGCCAACGGTGGCTTGGTGGTTGCAGCAGCAGGTAATGACGGCAATTCTGTACGTTCATATCCAGCAGGTTATTCATCAGTCATGATGATTGGAGCCAATGATGCTGATAATAACATTGCAGATTTTTCTCAATTTCCTACTTGTACTACGGGTAGAGGTAAAAATGTAAAAACAGATGAAACCATATGTGTTGAAGTAACCGCAGGCGGAGTTGATACATTTTCAACATATCCGGCTGGCTTGGCAACATTGTCTTCGGCGACAGCTGATGGTGTTGGATTGGCTTCTTCAGCTATGGAAAATGTAGGTTCTTCAAGTGGATCCACATATTACATGGGTACAGCAGAATCAACTGATGGTGCTGCTTCAGGTAAAATATGCGTGATCGATCGTGGGGTTATTTCATTCCATGACAAAGTGGCTAATTGTGAAAACTCTGGTGGTTCAGGTGCCATTATTATTAATAATGAGCCAGGCATGTTGTATGCAACCTTGGGTGAAACCAATGCGACCTCAATCCCAGCTGTAGGTGCAGCATTTGAAGACCGGACCTTTTTAGTGGGTGCATCTACAGCATCAATTTCAATTGGAGCCAGTGATTATGGGTATATGAGTGGTACTTCAATGGCAACGCCAGCTGTAGCTGGTGTGGCTGCATTGGTATGGTCAAATCATGCCGATTGTACTGGTCAAGAGATTCGTGATGCATTGAAAGCTTCAGCAGAAGATGCCGGTGCCTCAGGAAAAGATGATTATTTTGGATATGGTATTGTTAAGGCCAAAGCGGCCAGTGACTACTTAACTGCCAATGGTTGTGAAGGTGGTGTTACTGAGCCTCCTGTTGGTACAGACATGACATTGACTGGTAGTCGCAGCAATGGTAATCGTAAAGCCAATTTGTCATGGACTGGTGGTACAACAGCTAATGTTGATGTTTACATTAATGGAAGTCTGAATAACACCACTGCCAATGACGGGTCTGCAACTTACAGTGTGAGTAAAAATTCAACTTATACATTCAGTGTGTGTGAAGAAGGTTCGACGGTTGAGTGTACCAATGAGATCAGTCTCTGATTGAGTGCATTTAGTTGGGGGAAGGGTGAAAACCTCGCTTCGGCGAGGTTTTTTTATGGGTAAAAAATGATATCTAATTTACTTTTATTGGTTATGGTTTATACTATTTGATAATTATTTTACATCCAGTCATTAAAATTACGGGAATTAACATTAAATGCCAGCATCATTGAATGACGTTATAAAAAAAATGTTGATTCAAATATTCAGACCTTTGGTCAGAATATTGTTGCGTTTGAATGTACCGTTTCATGTGGTTAGTGATATCTTGAAATGGACTTATGTAGATGTGGCCAATAAGAATTTTGGCATCAATGGTAAAAAGCCTACCAAGTCTAGAATAGCTGTTATTTCAGGACTTTCTCGAATTCAAGTTGATCAGCAATTAAAGTTAAATTTATTTAATGCGGACAACTCACATCGAAAATGGCATCGAGCTGGCCGAGTCCTGACAGGTTGGGTCGAAGATGAAGATTATCAAAACCACCAAGGAAAACCCAAAGACATTGCGATAGAGGATGATTCAAATATCAATTTCACTAAGTTGGTTGAAAAATACTCTGGTGGAGCAACCTATAAATCGGTGTTAGATGAATTATTACAAGCTGAGGCTGTGGTGATTAATGCCAATAATGAGGTGAAGTTAATAAAACCTTTTTATCTGTCAGAAAATGATCCTGATGATATACAAAATGTCGATTTTCTTGGATTATCAACTCAATATTTATTAGAAACCATTGACCATAATATTGATCCAGAGCGCAGCTCACCTCGATTCCAAAGAATTGTTTTACATGACAAATTACCTAAATCATTAGCTAACCTGGCCGAATCCTATACTCGAAAAAAGAGCCAGGAATTAGCAAATGATGTAGATGAATATATTGAACACTTAATTCAGCATTCTGAATTAGAAAGTGACCAAGAGTTGGTTCCATATATAGGCGTTGGAATTTATTTTTATAAAGCAGACAATGACGAAAATCCATTATAACTATGAAAACATTATTAATCACTTTACTTATTATACTGAGCACATCACTTAAAGCAGAGGTTGGTATCCCAGAGACCATCATGGCACAAGGTGGAACAGGGTATCAAATTAATGAATTAAGGACATTTGAAGTAACTTCCACGACTTCATTTATGATGGATGGGACGGTCATTCCCCAACCAAATGCACAAGGTGGAACTGGTTATAAAATTAGGTACAGTGTTTCAAACACCAATCCTAATTTGACTACAGGAAAATTGGAAGAGGTTGATTTTATAAATATTTACAAGGGTCCTGTATTGTCTAAGGCTCCTTTTAATGTGTTTAATATTGATGCATTGGTTAATAATAAAACACACTATGCAAATGGTTTAACATTGAATAGTTTATCCATTGGTGATTCAGTTTTGATTAGTGGTTATGTTGATAACTTGTCCTCTGCCAATATCACTCGAATTGAAAAAGTTGACAGTCTTTCGGAATGGAAGTTAAGTGGTTACGTGGAAAATTTATCTGGAAATCAATTCAGCATAAACAATCAACAGGTTTACTTTTCACCAAATATGATTGGAGCCTGCAATGCAAATTTCGACAATGGTGAGTTTGTAGAAATATTTGCAGATCCTATCATGGATTTTCAAGCCAATGATGTTATAGATACTGTCACATTGATTAATTGTGTGGATCGCTCTTTGAGACCATTAACAGCAGACGGGACTGTCATTATTGAGGGCATGATTGGTGCAGTTACATTAGATGGTGCTTTCTCATTATCCGGTCAGCAAGTTGAAGTGGATCAAATGACAAGATACATCAGAGGGCGGGCAGAAGACATCCAAGAGCGAATTAAAATTGAAGTTGAAGGGACTGTAGATGATATTTCTGGAGTTGTGACAGCAGATAAAATTCGGTTTTTAGATGAAAGAATTAACCTAACTATCCCCGTTAATCCTGTGGATTATAATTTCCCTGTGTTCAATGTGGCAGGTATCAGTTTACAAGTACCGCCCCAAATTGTTGATCCCGATGGTGTGATTGCTAATGGTTTGGTTGAACCCACACAGATACAATTCAAAGGGTATAACTATGGTGATGGTGAGGTATTCATTACCAGAATTAATGTGCGTGGTTCTGTTGATTTTGATGAGGTTAATGTCAGTGGTGTTGTTTCAGCTATCGATGGACAAAACTTTGATATATTTGGTGTCGGTTTAGATACCACAGGTTCACTGTTTTTTGATAATGAAGGCGTGGGTATTTCTTCTGTTGAGTTTTTTGATGTTTTAGTACTTGGGGTTAAAGTTAAAATTGAGGGTGCTCGTTTAGAATCAAGTACTGGAAAAATATCAGGTGGGATGGTCTCATTGGATGAATTGATAACAAACAAAGACAGTCAGGAATTATCCAGCAAAAATGGCGATCAAATTGTTTTAGGTGTTGGTCACATCACGGGTCCTCAAGATGAGATATTTGGCGCTGGCTTTGAATAGTTTGATTGGTTGATAAACCGGCATGATAAATTCAGCCGGTTTATTGTAAATAAAAATATTTTGATGAGATTGGTGATAAATTAAATATAGGGCATCAAACCGATGTAGTTATATTTCACTCAACGGCATGGTCTCGAGTTAGCAACATACTTACTCATTCACCGGTAGTTTGGTTTTTTCCAATGCTTTATCAATGTAACGATCGACTATTTTCTGTAATACATTCAACGGTACTGATCCACTGTTCAATAAGGTGTCGTGAAATGTTCGAATATCAAATAAGGGTCCCAATTCCTTTTCGGCTTTTTGTCGAAGCTGCCAAATTTTGAGTTCGCCTAACTTATATGACAAGGCTTGAGCAGGCCATGCAATGTATCGATCAATTTCAGTACGGACATTGTGCTTGGACAAGGCGGTGTTTTCTTCCATCAATTTAATGGCTTCATCGCGGCTCATACCCATGGCATGCATGCCAGTATCGACCACCAAGCGCATGGCACGCCACATTTCGTAGGTCAGTCGACCAAAATCAGCATAGGGGTCTTGGTAAAATCCTACTTCTTTGGCTAATTTTTCACAATACAATCCCCAGCCTTCACCAAAAGCTGAGATATAAGCGTATTGACGAAATTTAGGTAAGTCGGTCAGCTCTTTGGATAACGCAGATTGTAAGTGATGGCCAGGAACAGCCTCATGGAAGGTTAAGGCCTCTAAGTTATAGAGTGGTCGTTTATCCAAGGCATAGGTGTTAACCCAGTATTGTCCTGGACGGGTTGAATCTAGAGGCGCAGATACATATCGTCCAGTGGTGTAATTGGGTGCTATACCGGCAGGTACAGGGTTAACCGCATAAGGTTGTCTGGGTAGCCGAGAAAATAATTGAGGTAATTGACCATCCATTTGTTTGGCAATGTCTCTGGCTTCCTTAAGTAAGTCCTCTGCTGATGTGGCGTAGAACTGTGGATCGGTTCTTAGAAAATGTAAAAAATCTGCAAAGCTGCCTTCAAATTTTAATTGGGCAATGATGTTTTCCATTTCAGCACGAATTCGCTTAACTTCACTCCAACCAATTTGATGAATCTCTTCAGCACTCAAGTCGAGCGTGGTGTATTTTTTAATTTGTTGTTGGTAATAAGCTTTGCCATCGGGAAAGCTGTAGGCACCGATGTCATCTTTGGCATTTGGCATATAGTTATCAACCATGAATGTTTTGAATTGTTTGTAACTGGGGTTGATGGATTTGCTGATGATGGTTTTAGCCTGCTGTTGAAAGTCGGCAAATTGCGATTCACTGATGTGTTTTGGTTTAGTGAGAAAGGGTTGGTAAAAGGTGGACTCTTCTGGGTTTTCCTTGATATAGGTTTGGATAAATTCAGGAAAATGCTGAATAATGACTTTGGGCTGGGTGAAACCGCGATCAATACCTGCTTGCATATTAGTCATGTGTTGTTGCATCACCCGTGAGACTTGTTTCATTTTATTTAAGTAATTGTTGAAATCATCAGTAGAATTAAATGAAGCGTATCGATGCATGGTGGCTAATTGAACATGAAATGACCCCTCAGCTGTTATGGGCATTTCATAGTTTTTGAAGGTGTTGTCAGCGATGGATTCTTGCAAAAATTCTTTTTGCATTTGAAGTGAAATTTGATCTTGAAAGTCCAGTTTGTTGCTGTTTAATTTATTCAGTTTATCGAGTAGTGGCTGTTGTTTTGCATTTTGTTTTTGGTAAAAATCAGCTGACGCATCATCCAATTGTCCCGCATGAGTCTGATCGCCTAAGTAGCTGGCAGTTTGCGGGCTGAGTTCTGCTTGTACTGCAATCACTTCATCTAAGATTTGATGCAGTTTTTTACTGGTTCTGTTGGCAAAAGCTGAACTGCTAACGAGCAGAAATACAAGACTGATGTGAATACTGGTTTTCATGAAAACTCCTAATTAATGTAAGACTCTGACTCTGATGGTGCCATCAATGTTATTGAGTTGTTTGACAATGGCATCCGAAGATACGCAGTTGACATCCATAATGACATAACCAACATCGCCAGAAGTTTGTAAGTACATGGCAGCAATATTGATTGATTGACTGGAAAAGGCATGGTTGATTCGTTCTAACATGCCGGGTTTGTTTTGATGGATATGCATCACTCGGGTCAAGTCGTCATGTAGAGTCGGTAGCGAAACTTCAGGAAAATTAACTGCTGAGGAGGTGGAGCCGTTGTTGGAATATTTAATCAATTTATCAGCGACTTCATTGGCAATATTGACTTGGGCTTCTTGGGTACTGCCACCGATGTGAGGGGTCAAAATGACATTTTCAAATTCTATCAAAGGTGACTCAAAAGGGTCGTTATTACTGGCTGGTTCAGTTGGAAATACGTCGATGGCTGCGCCGTTTAAGTGTGCTGAATTTAAACTTTGAACCAAATCATCAATCACTACAATTTTGCCTCTGGCCGCGTTGATTAAAAAAGAGCCTGCTGGCAACAGTGCCAATTCCTTGGCACCAATCATGTTTTGGGTTAATTCAGTGTCAGGTACATGTAGTGACAACACGTCAACTTGGGGTAACAATTCTTCCAAAGAACCCACCGCTTCACTGTTGCCTAAGGGTAATTTATTTTCGATGTCGTAGTATTTTACTTTCATACCCATGGCTTCTGCCAAGATACACAATTGAGACCCTATGTGACCAAAACCAACAATGCCCAATGTTTTACCGCGGGTTTCATTAGAGTGTAAGGCTGATTTAAACCATTGGCCACGGTGCGCTTTGGCATTTTTTTCAGGGATGCCACGCAATAACAAGATGATCTCTGCCATGACCAATTCAGCCACACTGCGGGTATTTGAAAAGGGTGCATTAAACACAGGAATGCCTTGGCTTTTACATTGTTCTAAATCAACTTGATTGGTGCCAATGCAAAAAGTGCCTACAGCTATTAACTTTTCACATGCATCTAGGTTTTGTCCTTTGAGCTGCGTTCTGGATCGAATCCCCAAGATGTGGGTGTCGGTTAAGATTGCTCTCAATTCGTCGTCGTTGGGTGTGCTGTTGTAGATGTGGATGTTGTCATAACCATCTTTTCTGAATAATTTTTCGGCATCTGGATGAACACCTTCGAGTAAAACTACTTTGATTTTTTCTTTACTTAGGGATAATTTGGTCATATTCTGTGCGGATTTTATCGATGAATTCGAGTTCAAAAATAGGATTTTAACAGATATGCAAGCAGATGAAATGTCTTCTTTATTAGAAAAAGAGCTGGGTGGTCTGGCTTGGTCCATGCAAGCTGAGGATTTGGTCAAATTTGGACAAGATTGGACGCGCTTTCATACGCCCAATGCAACTGTGGTGTTTTTCCCTAATGACATCAAAGAAGTACAAAAGATTATCCAAGTCGCTAACAAGCACAATCAAGTGGTGATTCCCTCCGGCGGTCGCACAGGCTACAGTGCAGGTGCGGTGGCTACCATGGGTGAATGGATTATTTCAATGGTGCGGTTTAATCAGATTGGAAACTTCAATGCCATTGATCAAACGGTCACAGTGGGTGCAGGGGTCATTACTGAACAATTACAGAATTTTGCCGAAGAACAAGGTTTGTTTTATCCAGTGGATTTTGCTTCATCTGGATCGAGTCATATTGCTGGAAATATTGCGACCAATGCCGGTGGTATTCGGGTGTTGCGATATGGTTTAACCAGAGATTATGTGTTGGGTTTAACGGTAGTCACTGGTGCCGGTGATGTTTTGCATTTGAACAATGGCTTGGTTAAGAACGCCAGTGGTTTAGATTTTAGGCATCTGTTTATCGGCTCTGAAGGCATCTTGGGCGTGGTGGTCGAGGCGGAAATTAAATTAATCAAGACCCCACCGAATCAAGCTGTGATGTTATTGGCTTTGTCTTCTTTGGAAGCGGTGATGTCGGTTTTTGCATTGGCCAGAAAGTCATTGCTGTTGTCGTCATTTGAATTCTTTTCCGATCGTTCCTTACATCGTGTGATGCAACACCGTGGGTTTGAAAACCCTTTTGAATCCATACATCCTTTTTATGTGTTGTTAGAATTTGATGACGATGAAGAGGCTGTCATGCAGGTGTTTGAAGCTGGTATGGAAGCAGAATGGGTGTCTGATGGTATCATTGCGCAAAGTATGGACCAAGCCCAACAGTTGTGGCAATACCGTGAAGGCATTTCTGAATCGATTGCTCATTTTACGCCGTATAAAAATGACATCTCAGTAAAAATCTCAAAGGTTCCTGAGTTTATGCATCAACTTGAAGATGTGTTGGCCACTGAATACCCAGATTTCGAAACCATATGGTTTGGACACATTGGTGATGGTAATTTACATTTAAATATTCTGAAGCCTGAAAGCATGGATACCAATGATTTTAAACAACAATGTGAAATGGTTAATGAGCATGTCTATGGTTTGATTGCAAAATTTGAAGGTAGCATCTCGGCTGAACACGGCGTGGGTTTGATTAAAAAACCCTTTTTGCCTTACTCTAAATCAGCAGCAGAAATTAAATTGATGCAAGCAGTGAAGAAGGTGTTTGATCCTAATGGCGTGTTGAACAAAGGGAAAGTGGTGGATTGATATAAGTGTTTAAAGTCACAATCAATATTTGCTCCGCAAAAAGGAATTTAACTGTTTTATAATGTCACTATGAAAAATAGTCATACTTTCAAATGCGATGCCTGCGGTGCCTCAAGTGTTTCACAACAAAGCAGTCATCCTGTTTTTGAATGTCAGTATTGTGGTTCATCGGTTTTAGTCAACATCGGCCAGCAACCACCAACACAAACCAGTAAAACTAAGTTATCACTGTTGTTGATAGCGATCCCACTTTTGGTGATTACTTTGATGGTTGTCTTTTGGCTTGTGTTTCAAAATGTTCGAGTACAAAATCATTTAGAGCAGAATGTACCAGATGTTTCAAATAGGTCTGCATTAAACCATGTTCGTCCCCAAACGCAGTCTCAGCCTGAGCTGCAAAAAGCTTATGCAGCGGATGAAGACCCCAGAAAATATTTGTCCATAAGCAGTCAATTTACTGCAGAAACTTCCAGTGGTGGCTTGTATTGGGTCGTTGGTGTCACTAATAATGGAGAGCATGCCATTCATAGCCCTGGCGCTGTTATTAGTTTGTTTGATGCTAAGGGCCAACGGGTTGCAGAACAAAGTGGCTGGTCTTCGCACAAAATTCTTGAGCCAGGTAAAACCACTGCTGTTTTGGTTTTTTTACCCCAGCCCCCTGACGGTGCTGATCGTCATGAATTGGCTATTTTAGCAAGTAAGCCCAATCAATTTAATCTTCAGCCATTACCACTCAGGGTGCAAGATTATGTGATCTCAGCGGCCAATGATTCATTTGAAATTATTGGTGATGTTATCAATGACCATGACAGGGCTGTTAAATATGCACGCGTTTTTGCGGTGGCTAAAAACAGCAACAAGGAACCCATCGGGTTAGGGAATGCGTTTGCCACTCAGAAAAACCTCAAAGCTGGCGAAAATTCAGGCTTTAAAATTAAGGTTGGAACTTTTTTAGTGGGAAAACCAGATCACTGGGAATTGTGGTCAACGGCACAATAGTCTTTAAAATAACGTGATGAACTGAACCAGTTCAATCAACGCTTATGGAGACTTGTATGGATGTAAGCATGTGAATCTGACTTGTATAAACAACTACCATAAAAGTAAAAGCCCAACCTAAATCAGCTGGGCCAGTCAGTCATTTGTTTTGATGTCTAGTTCTTTATAGGGCTGGGTGGATTTACAGGTTTGGGTGGAGCTATTGGAGCTTCTGCTGATTTGGGTGCAGCTGTTGGCACAGCCGATATTGCCTTAACTGCTGGCGCAGCCAATACAGCGTGGGGAATGGGGTCAGTTTTTTCAATATAATTCTCTACCGCTTCTTCCAAAGGGGCTTTGGCGCTGTTGCTTTTTGCCATGATCTCAATGTCGAAATATGTGTCACCGTCCCCAAATTTAAACCCACTCCATTGGGTATTGGTTGTCACCATTGCAGGGTGGGCTATTTCTGTTTTTTCTCCGTTGTTTATTTTACTGATTGAAATTTCAGTATAGATTTGTGTGGGTTCTTGTTCAATCACCTTGGTGAAAAATCCGAAGTCGTGATGATCATAATTCACATGGGCCATTTCACCTTTGTTTGTTAATAGGATAACTTCTTTTGGTTCTTGGTTGTTTCGCTTAATCTTTAATTCCAGTAATATTTGATCGTCTGTCAGTGCGGGTATCGTAGAATCGTGTGCAACAGTTATCATTGAATAGGTGCTCATCATTAGTGCCGCTCCAACAATGAAACTTAATTTGATGGTTTGGTATTTAGTCATACTGTTCTCCTGATTTAATTGTTCAATTCGGTGGATATTAAATCCTTGGTTTTGGTGAATTTGGTTGTTCATCAATGCGTGTGTGGTGTGGTGCTGGTCAATAATTAATTGGGCCAGATGTGTTTGGTATTGGGATTGGCCCAAGTACTTTTTACAGGCCTCATCACAGCTCAGTTCTATGCCGTTCTTGCATTGAATACAAAGGTAATAACTTAAGGGGTTGAACCAGAGCAGTCTTTGAACCAAGGTGATAATTAACAACCAAAATTGGTCATGGCTTTGGATGTGTTGTTTTTCATGGGTGATGGCTGATGCTAAATTGGCGGTGTTGATTAGTTTTTCATCCAGCCAAATGATTGGTTTGAAATAACCTGAGACCAATGCGCCATGGATACCTTGAGTGATTCGAATGTTGCTTGTTGCAGCATATGGCTTTGATTGTTCTTTAAGTCTTTGAACCTGCTTTGCAGTTGTGACCAAATCAAGGATAAAGCGAGCCAGTCCCAAAAATGTCAGGGCATAAAATACAGCCATCCATGAAAAACTGGATTGGATGCTTGGTTGGCTGTTAAGGGGTGCTGTATTGGTTGGGTTAAATTCTATGGCTAGCAATGCCAAAGTCTGACTGGGCAGTTCAATTGAAAACCAAGTAAATGGAATCAGCCAAGCTATAACAGCTGTTAGCATCAAATAAAACCTGACCCTGTGTGGTATTTTCATGTAATGATTGATAATCAGGGCAGTACAGCTCAATGTCAGATTGATTAATAAATAACTGTTCACGATGGATCCTTGCTTTTATTGACCACATCGTTCAGATAATCCAAGTCCTCTTGAGATAATGGCTTGTTTTCTAGTAAGTGATTCATCAATAACCGAGAATTTCCACCAAATACTTTATTGATAAAATTGTCGATCATCGGCTTTCTCATACTGTCAGCGGTGTCTGTAGCGGCGTAGAATATGGTTCTTCCTTTTTGATCTACACGATTGATAGCGCCTTTTTTTTCTAACCTGTCTATGATGGTCTTGACTGTAGAATAGGTAACGTCCTTGGTTTTTAGAATGATTTTATGTACATCAGGTGCGGAGGCGGGGTTGTGTTGCCAAAATACTTGTAAGACTTCTGTTTCGAATTCTGAAAGCTTCATATCTACATTTGTAGTGATAAAGCCTTGAGTTTAGCTTTATCTCTACAAATGTCAAGTTTAAATTCAATTTAACAGGGTGCTGGTATCTTTAGGGGTGGTTGAGGTAACAGTCAATCCATCCTTGGGCGCGACTGTACTTTGGAGTTTGGTGCAATGTTTAATTATTCTGCAGTTTGCTTATGTGGCTTAACAGACAGCTGCATCAGAAGATTTTAAATCCCAATTTAACCATTCTGGTTCAATCATGACGTTATCATCTTCAGTCGATTGCAGGTCTTCATATTTGATTTTAAACTCAATCCCTTCTCTGTCAGCGCTGGGAGCGACTCTGAACTCAGCCCATTTATTTTTATCTATCATTAGGGTTGGTTTATGCATGTTGATAATGTCCCCATTATCAGCCAGTTTAATCAGTTTTAATTCGGCTATGATTTGTTCAGGTTCTGCGGCATCTTCAGACCATTTAATAAAAGTGGTTTTGATGTCAATTTGATGATCGCCAAACGCTATACTTGACTCTTGCTCATTGTGAACAGTCATTGAAGCCACTTGCTGCTCTGTGGTTTTATCATCAGATGAACTGAATCCAATATTCATTTTCATCACTGTGTCAGAAAATAAAGTCGTGGTTGCGTAGCTCTGCGCAATTAAACCGCCAATCATAATAGTTGTTAAGCAGATTGCTTTTAAAAATGAAATTAAAAAATTACCTTGTAAACTTGCCATGTCAATTCCCGCCAAATGTTTAATGTTGTTTGTTATTCTAATAACGCTTAAGACTGAAAAAAGTTACTAAGGTTCCACACATCTTTTCCAGTTGTGTGCCATTATCGTTTCAGGAAATGAATATTTTGTGACGGTTCTGTGGATAACGCATCAATTCGACTTTGATTTCAACCAAGTGACGGGATCAAGTTTGTAATAATTCTTTAAGGTCAGGTATAAATCAGGGTGTTTGCGTTTGAAGGTTTTTGGCTGTTCAAAGAAATGTTCGCTGATGACTGCAAAGAATTCAGCTGGGTTGGTTGCACCATAATGATTAAAGAAGGCTCGGTTTCTTAATTTTGCTTTGATACTTAGGCTTTTAAATTCCTTGCTCAATACTTTACCCCATGTTCTGATCTGTCCACCTTCAATCATCGGCCTGCCATCACCAGCACCATCGGCTTGGTCTAATTGATGTGCAAATTCATGAATCACTACATTTTCACCATCATTGGGGTTTAAGCCTCCATGTAGGGCGTCTGCCCAAGATAAAACCACTGGACCTCTTACCCATGATTCTCCTAGATGATGTCCAGGTCCTTCATGGTTTGGGTTTTTGAAACCAGCTGGATATATCATGATGGTTTTAAGGTGCGGGTAATAATTGTGTTTTCTGTTCAGTAAGAGTAAGCAAGCTTGGGCAGCGATGGTGACTCGCATTTCATTGGTCACAGTGAGTCCAGCATGACCAGAAAAGTATTTTTCAGCCAGGAACACGTTAATATGTCCGATTAATTCTTGTTGTAAGCCAATGGGTAAAAAATGGTAAATGGCCACATTTTTTTTAATAAAGTCTAACCATTGACTGGGTAGTTCTAATTGACGAATTTGTTGTCTTTTGTGGTTTTTTAGGTAGGCATAGATGTAATAAATGACAATTATGGCGAGCACTATAAGTAATAAGATAATTGATTGTTTGAACATCTGAGTAGCGGCAATAAAAGCTCTATTATATAGAGGCTTACATCATAGCGCAGTTCTTATTGATTTAACTTTCGAGTCAGTCTTATGTCATTTATACGCCAATCATTTTGGACCTGTATGTTCAAATAAATTAAGCGCTTGAGTTCGATACCGACATCAAAAATGTGAAAGTTATTTATTATGGAATCAAGCAATCATTCATGATAAAGTTATCAGGATAATAACAAAGAGGTGTGAATATGAAAAAATTAATACAAGTGTTAGAAAAAATAGGACAGACCCAATCAATGAATCAAGTTGGTTCGATGAATGAAATTAAGTCTATGTTAAAGGCAGAGAACGCGGCTTTTGAAAATATATTAAAAAAATCGTTTGATCAAGTGTGTCTCCAATTTCCGGATGATGATGACGACGATAACAATTGATTTTTGAATAAAAACAAATCAAAGCTTAACTTTTATAATGCTTGTACACTTGTTCTATTTGTACAGGCATTGTTTTTATGTGCGCCAGCATTTGCTGAATTTACGCAAAAACAAACTGCCGCTGATTATCTAAACATTACTGAACTGTTGCTGGAGGCTGAATCAAAACGCCTCAGTGAACCCAAAATGTTTGCAGATGAACTGAAGTCGCTGGAGCAGTACAGCCAGCTGATGTCTGACTATCAGTCTTGTCATTTTAGATTTCTAAAAAATTACGAACTGTCATTTCGTGGTAAATACCAAGAGGCCACCGAATCTCTCGAACAGTTGCTTGAACAATGTGAAGATCCGAGAGTGAGAACTCGGATCAGCGCCATGTTAGCTAATATCTTTGTCATCGGTGGACAATTTGAGAAATCGATCAATCAAATGGATGCAGTGATTGAAAATGCCAGTCAAACTGATGATAAGACGACAAAAATAATGGCTTATTCAGTGGCATCAATTGTCTACAATTTGCTTAAGCAAACTGAGCTCAGTAGCGAGTACATTCAGTTACTGTATCAAATTGACCCGAGTCCAAGTAATCTGTGTAAAGTCGATTATTATCATGTGCTGTCGGCTTTGATAAATGATAATGAGTCATATGATTTTGATAGGGTCCAAAAGATTGCCGATCAATGTTTTGCAACAAACAACTCACTGAATGCTTACAATTTATTACTCAAATATTATAAGTTCCTGTTACTTTCATCGCCAGTTAAAATGGAATTGGTTCAATCAATAGATGAAAGTTTATCCGCGTTTGAAAAAGCCATTGTCACCATAGGCTACCGCAACATCAAAGCGATGTTTTATGCCATCAAGTCACTGGTTGCGCTGAAGCTTAACCGCTTAGATGAAGCTGAATCGTTAGCCAATCAGGCTTTGGAAATTAATCATTCTATTGGTGATTCAGAGCAATACATCATTGCACTGAGTGTATTAGAACAAGTTTCGTTGAAAAGAACAGACTTTGCAAAGTCATATGAATATCTAAAGCTTAAAAGCGACACTGAAAAAAAGATGTTTGATTTGAATCAATCCAAACAAATTGCTTTCATGACTGTTAAACACTCAAATCTTGCTAAGACATTTGAAATTGAACAGCTCAACCAAAGGAGTGTGTTGTTAGCGCTTGAAAAGCAACTCGCGGATGAGAAAGCCAATAACCAACGTCTGGTCATCATCATTATTATGACCTTAATGGGCTTGTTGATTGTATGGGCGCTGAGAATAAAGAAAAAACATGATTACTTCAGAGATGTTTCAGAAATAGACCATTTAACCAAAGTCTATACCAGAAAGGCTTTCGAAGAGCAGGCTAAAGTTTTGCTGCTGACCGCACATGCCCAAAATAAGCCGGTGCATGTGGCCATTATGGATTTGGATCATTTTAAAAATGTCAATGATAACCATGGGCATTTGGTGGGTGATTGGGTGTTAAAAAATGTGGTGTATGCCTGTAAACAATTGATTGAAGAAGACATGATAATTGCCCGATTAGGTGGAGAGGAATTTTGCATCGTTTATGCCAACGTTGAAGACATCATTATGCGCATGAAGCTTGAAGACATGCGAGTTGCGATTGAAAAAATGGATGGCAGTGAATCAGGTGTTTCGGGCCTGCTTGTGACTGCCAGTTTTGGAGTCTGTTCAAACAAAAGCTCAGGGTATCGCTTGTCAACTTTACTAAAACATGCCGATGAAGCCTTGTTTTTGGCGAAGAATAGAGGCAGGAATCAGGTGGTTGATTATCAACAGAAAGATGCTTGAACAAAGCGACGGCAAAGTCTGTTCTTTACCTCTGACTGAAGTAGAATTGCCGCAAATTAATGTTCTGTTGAAGTTGTTGAACTCCAATGATAAAGATTTTTATTTTGACCTTTACCGAAATCCCAAGTTAATGCAACATATCAAGGGACCATTGTCTTTGGCCTTGGTAAAAAGAAATTTCATCAAGTGTTTATTCCACAATAATAAAACCCCACCCAGTTACGTCAGTTATGTGATTAAAAACAATGAAAAGCTGTTGGGTGTCATGTCATTGAAGCCAGTGGTCAATCGAGTCATTGAAGTTGGCATCATTATTGATACCCCACACCAAGGTGCTGGCTGGTCATCCATAATTAAAAAAAGTTTGTATGCTTATTTGTTTAATTCACATCAAATAGATTCGTTTGTTTCCTATTGCGATGAAAATAACCTGGTGGCTAATCACATCAATGAAAAATTAGGTTTTGAGTTACAAGCACATGCCTTTAACCAGCGGTTTAACCGAGTGGTCAAAAAATGGGTTTGTTATGCCTCGACATTGGAGAAATAAATTGGAGCGTTGTTCATTATGAAAAAAGGTCGTTTAGTTAATGTGGGGTTAGGCATGACACTGGGCTCGCACATCACGCCCTTGGCACGAAATTTTATCGAAAAAGCCGATGTGGTGTTTGTGGCTGCATCCAATGAATTGATTGAAGAGTGGGTGAAAACTATGAACCCGCAAGTCATTAGTTTGCAATCGTATTACCAAGAAGGCTTATCTCGAATGGTTACCTATGAAAATATGGTGGCGGCTATCATGGCTGAAGTGAGGGTTGGAAAACAAGTTTGTGGTGCTTTTTATGGGCACCCAGGTGTGTTCGCTTGGCCACCGCATGAGTCGATCAAACAAGCCAAAGCAGAGGGGTATCAAGCCCATATGGAACCAGGGATTTCAGCAGAAGATTGTTTGTATGCTGATTTAGGCATAGATCCAGGCAAATTTGGTTGTGCTCATTTTGAAGCCAGTCAATTTGTGTTTAATCATCGAGTGTTTGATCCGTCAGCCTACTTGGTCTTGTGGCAAATTGCTATGGCGGGTGATAAAACCATGAAAACATTCACAACTGAACCCGCACAAAGACAAATGTTGGTGGATCTGTTGATGAAAACCTATGCCGCTGATCATGAGGTCATTTTGTATGAATGTCCAGTTTTGCCTATTGAGCAAACGGTGATTGTCAAATGCCAGCTTAAGGATTTAGCGCATCAGAACGTCAGTTTGAAGTCCACATTGGTGGTTCCGCCAGATCGACCGAAAAGAAAAAATCATGAATCGCTTTATGCTGCTGAGAAATGGCATGAATGATGAGTTGATATGCTGAGCTCTGATTTATAAAGAGAACTGGATTGAATTTTGTATTTCTTGCCTATTAGACTGTCCTTCGTGGTATTATTAATTCAAAATAACAACAATAATAAAAGGTGAGAAAATGCAATTATTGGTAAAAAAATTAGAACACATTGGACAAACCGCTTCATTAAAACAATTTTCGACAGTCAATGAAATGGTGGCTTTTGGCAATCAGTCCGCTGATATGATTGATGAAGCTTTCAGTCACAGTAAAGAACTGTACTGTTTGATTGAACCAGAAGATGATGAGGACTGATTCATAATATTCTTAATTCTGTTATTAGGCTTACACCTGGGTCAAGGTTGTTGTTTTGAAAAATATGTCGGTTAATCATTGGTCATTAATTCTACTGATACTTCTAGGTTGGCACCATTTTGTGCGGGCTGAAGGCATGCAACAAACAATGTTTGCTGTCGATCAAAAAAGTATTGATGCCAGACTGATTCATCTTGATGAAACCAAAATTTCTGACATCGAAAATTTCAAAGATGATTTGACCCATTTATCAGCAATGAAAGATCAGCTGACTGAACAACAACAAGAATTTGTCGAGTATTTCGAGGCCTATCAATACGTTATCGATGGTGATTTGAATGAAGCACAAAAACAGTTGAAGCAATTGTTTGAGCGGTTAGAAGACCTTTCAATAAAAATTCGTGTCAAGGCCACATTAGCCAATATTCAAGCCATCAGTCGTGAATACGAAACTGCCTTGTACAACTTGGATTTTGTCATTAAAAATGTTGACCTGGTCGAAGATTCTATTTTAAAAAGTAAAGTAAATCTCGTGGCAGCTGTTGTTTATAATGCCTTTGAAATTTTTGAAATGAGTGCGGAATATGCAGACTTGGTGTTAAATGCTGATGTCAATGACGTCTATACCTGCAAATCTTCAGTGATCAAACTCAGAGCGGCCCTTAAATTATCAAATGACTATACTGAAGATGATATGCATAAAACCATCGAATTATGTAAAAAGCATGGTCAACAAGAATATGCCCAATTATTGATTTTGGGTTGGTTGCATAATCAAATTAAACAATTTCATGCCAGTAATGACGTTGAAGAAATTGTATATATTCTTAATATACTTAAAAAAACCAGCAATGAAATTGACCGCACCCAGTCAAAAAACTTAATTGGTTTAAAAGACATGTTGTTAGCCAAAGCGTATGCATACACTCATCAATATGATTTGGCCATTGAATATGCCAATAAAGCCATCGAGGGTAGTCATAAATCAGGCAATACCAAACAATTACTTGAAGCACTTATTGTGATTAAAGATGATGCCATCCGACGACAAAATTTTCAGCAAGCCTACGATTTGATGCAACAAATTAATCAATCTGAAAGAGAAGTGTTTAATGAGTCTAAAGCCAAGCAAATGGCTTACATGACTGTGATGCATAGTAACCTGGCCAAGCAGTTAGAGATTCAAAATTTAAGACAAAACAATCAAGTATTGGCGCTGGAAAATAAACTGGTTGAAGAAAGTAGTACCAAACAGCAGTTAATCATGCTGTTGGTTTTGAGCTTGTTGATGTTTCTTGTGGTTTGGACCTATAAAATTAAGCGTAAGCATGATTATTTCAAAGAAGTGGCAGAGATTGATCATTTGACGCAGGTGTTTACGCGTAAGGCATTTGAAGAGCACATGAGGTCTTTGATAAAAGCTTGTGAAGCCAGTGGGGAACCGTTGAATTTGGCTATCATGGATTTAGATCACTTTAAAGGGGTCAATGATATACATGGTCATTTAGTTGGAGACTGGGTGTTGAAACAAGCTGTTTTGGCCTGTGAAGAAGTGGCTGATGAAAATATCATGATGGCTCGTTTGGGTGGTGAGGAATTTGCTATAGTGTCACCTAAAATCAATGCATTTAAGATGATGACTTTGATGCATAAAATGCGGGAATCAATTGCTCAAATGGATTGTGTTGATTCAGGAGCGGAAATAAAATTAACGGCGAGTTTTGGGGTCAGTAATTCAGATTTGTCTGGATACAGTTATTCTATGCTGCTAACCCATGCTGATTTGGCTTTGTTTGAAGCTAAAAACAGTGGAAGAAACAAAGTGGTCGAATACACTGCATCGATGGAAAAGTCAGCTGCGCCTAAAGCTTGATTAATTTTATAAGATCGAAGCTTGTTGGTTTGATACCCAAACTTAACCTGAATCCCTGATGTTGACTTAAGAACATGTCATTTGGCATCAATAACCATTGATGTTCGTCAGCCATGCGGGTAGTAAACGCCATCGCAGACTGATTTTTAAGCTGGATAAAACAAGTGGCTGACGCTTTGGGTTTTTGCCAATGAAAGGTTGGGTGGTTTTTGATACTTGACTGAAGCTGGGTTTTATTTTGTTTGATGATGGCTAAATTTCTTTGCCAAATTTTTTGACTGTGAGGAATGATGGCTTTGCATATATGCGCATCTAAACTGCTTTGACAAATGGATAAGTGTGATTTAATGGTCAGCAGTTTTTGTATCAAGACCATGTTTTGTGTGCAAAGCCAACCCAGTCGAATCCCCGGCAAGGCATGTGCTTTTGACATCACCCCCAAAGATATGGCTTTGGGATATAGGTCGCTGGCAGCAGGTAATCGATCTTCGGGTTGATGTTCTAAACCTCTGAATACTTCATCTGATAACAACCAACAGTTATGTTGTTCACACAGTTGAATCAATCGTTGCAATTCTGCTTGATTGATGTGGCAGCCGGTGGGATTATGAGGGAAATTAATAATCAATAAACGGGTGTTGTTGCGAAAGCTGTTTTCAAGTTGTTGCCAATTAATTGACCAATTTTGGTCTGCCAACAATGACAGCGTGGTGACTTCGGCACCGGTATTTTTTGCAACGGTAACTAAAGGTTCAAAACACGGGGTAAATGTGATGGCATGATCGCCTGTGGTTAACAGTGCATTCATGACTAAAAACAAACCCTCTTGAGCACCAGAAGTCATCGCTATTTCATCAGGAGATCTGTCTGAATAGTATTGATGAGATATAAGTTCACGTAAGGTTTTATCACCTTGGGTCGATTCATAGGCCAGCGGTGTGCTGTTCAGTTGATCCGACAAATCTGTATCGATCAGTGCTTCAAGTTCTTGCCAGTCAAATGGTTGCGGGTTGCTGCTGTGTAAATTTTGCAACGATCCCGCTGGCCATTGGTGACTGAATTGTGCCATTTTGAACGGCTCGAAATTCATGTGTGCTTTTTCCAAACGGTTAATTGAGCCACAGTGTGTTGGTGTTTTCTGGCAGTCTCGCGAATCACAAAGGGCACATCTTGTGGTAAATCGACCAAATCAAAATTTGTTTTTAGGTGTTGTTTAAGCGCGTCTAGGGTGGTGAGATTTTCGCCATTGACTTTAACCCCGCCCAGCCAATTTTGTTTTTCAGTAAACGCTTCAAGCCAAGTGTAAGGTGATGTGATTACCAGGTAACCGCCCACATTTATTCGTTGTTTGATGCTGTTTAAAAATTGTTTGGGTTGGTACAGCCGATCAATCAAGTTACCAGCAAAGATTAAGTCGTAATGGTCATATTTGGCTTGTAGGTTACAGGCATCGCCTTGGGCAAAGTTAATGTTGTTGGCTTTGTCACCCAGTTTCAACGAAGATAAATTGAAAGATTTTAATTCCGTCAATTCTCCTTCGGTAGGAATCATGTATTTAACCTCGCCATGTTCAACTAAATTAATCGCATTTCGTATAAAACGAGTGGAAAAATCTAAGGCATCAACATGGTCATAGTATTTGGCGAGCTCAAATGCACTTCTGCCCACGGCACAACCCAAATCTAAGGCCCGATGGTGGTTTGTTAAATCCACCGACTTTATCAAAGTATCTACACAGGCTTTGGGGAAGTTGGGTACATTGAAATATTCATCGCCATAATGAAATTCGAGGTACTGAGAAATGAGTTCATCCGTTTCATAGGTGTTGAAATTTTGGTCCACTTTTTGCTCCGATTCGACGTATCTAAATCCTGCATGTTGAAAAAAATGCCTGCGAAAGGCGTATCTTGAGTCTTTATGGGCTTCGTTGCCGGTACTGATCCAACTGCCACCCTTGATTAAATTGTGTTGACCATCAAATGTCGGCACTGAAAAATCGTCATAAGCTGGGTGTACTTGAAAACCATCAAATCCATCGATGGCGGTTTCGGTCCATTGCCAAACATTGCCGATGACATCGCCAAAATGTTCTTTGCCAAAAGTAAAATAATCAACAGGAACAGAGGAGGCGTAATAAGCCAAATCAATATTGCCCGGTGTTTTTATCCAATGTGGATAGTGTTCTTGGACGGTGTGTTGATACAATCGATACCATTCAGCTTCTGTGGGCAGTCTAATGGGCTTGCCTGTTCGGGCAGCCAGCCATTGACAAAACGCTTTGGCTTCAAGGAAATTTACATCTACCGGCCAACTCCAAGGCATACTGAATTCTTCGGTCATGCTGCGGTAGTACCATTGGCCTGATTGCTTAACCCAGAAAGTAGGGTGTTCTGCTTTTTTGAATTGTTTCCACTGCCAGCCTTCGTCAGTCCACCATTGTTTATCTTGATAACCTCCATCTTCAATAAATGATAAAAACTCTTGATTTGAAACCACGTATTGACTGGCTTTGAATGAATCAATAGAGGTGCTTAAAGAGCCATATTCATTGTCCCAACCATAGGTTTCGCTGGGTAAGGTCCTACCTTGATCAATGGTTCCTGCATCAATATGTATCAGCTGATTGTTAACCACTGGGTTGTCTATATGACAACGTGGCCATGCAGAGTTTGGAATGACAAAATTGATGTCCATTTGTCTGATTAATACAGATGAGGTTTCAAGGTGAATACGCTCATGTTCTATACCCATTAAAATAATCCAAAAGGGGTCGTCCCATTGAACAGGAAGGTTCAGTTCTGTTTGGTCAATCAACTTTAAAACCAATTGTTTGACATGTTGGCGATAATTTTTAACAGCTTGAACACTGGGCCATTGGTAATTGGCATCATTTAAGTCATCCCATGACATTTCATCAACGCCAATGGCCATCATTGATTCTATGTCATCATCGATGTTGTGCTCAATTAATTTAGCCACTCTGAGTTTGTTTACAAAAAATACAGCGGTATGAGCAAAATAGAAGATTAGTGGGTGGCGCAAGGTTTCTGGTTTAAAGAAATAGGCTTCGTCATTGGCTAGGCACTGAAATAAACGTTCATAGGTTTCATAAGTGCTGAGAAAGTGGGTGCGGATTTCTTCACGCTTGGCGGTTATACTGCCGTTGATGAGTAAAGGTGTTTGGGTAATTGTCTTCGACATAATGATTTGTGGGTTTGTTTTAGGTTCTTGGAGGGTCATATAATGCCTTTTCTGGTGTGAAGATTGTATCAATATGCTGTTGATTATTCCATTCAACATGTAAATAGATTGTGTACTTTTGAATAAATCATGTTTGTCTCACACAAGACTGAATTGGTTTAAACTGGCTTATATGACATGAAAGGCATCGGTTTTCTGGCATAAATCTTGGTAAAGAGTTTTAAATCCCCGTATGGCAAGGACTAATCAGCAAAAGCATTTCATGTTTTTTAGTTTTACATGTTAAAATGCCAAGGTTTTAATAAACTGTTAATTTGTGCAAAAAATCATAGAAAATACCAACCAAAGTAATTCAATTTCAGATGTCATCACTCAAGCTGTCGAATCGGCTAAAGCGCAAAATGTCGTCTCATTGCCGGTCAGTCATTTAACCGCAGTGACAGACTACATGATTATTTGTAGCGGTAGTTCAAACCGACATATGAGACATCTGGCTGAAACAGCGGTGGCCGCCATTGAAGAAAATGGTGGTGAAATACTCAGTACAGAAGGCATGAATTCAGATGAATGGATTATTGTTGATTGTGGTGACGCCGTGCTACATGTCATGAGTATTGAAGCTCGTGAGTTTTATCATCTAGAAGGCCTTTGGGACATCAAAGAAACTGCTGAAGAATGAAGGTCAACTTGCTTTCACTCGGGCATAAAATGCCAGATTGGGTGAATGCGGCCTATCAAACCTATAATGACAGGCTCCCCAATCACCTTAAGCTTCATTTAATTGAATTAAGCCCTGTATCAAGACAAAAGGGCTTGTCTGTTCCTCAAATAAAATCACAAGAAGCCCAGATAATCAGTAAACAACTTAAGCCGGGTGCCATGAATGTTGCTTTGGATGAAAAGGGGCGTTCAATCAGTACTGCCTTTTTAGCCCAGCAATTGGCAGATTGGCAAATGCAAGGTCAAGATGTTAATTTGATCATCGGTGGTGCCGATGGTTTAGACCATTCAATTTTGAATCAAGCCAACCAGACCTGGTCGTTATCTAAGCTGGTTTTTCCACATCAATTGGTACGTGTCATTGTAGTCGAGCAGTTGTATCGTGCTTATAGTATGCTGAATAACCACCCATACCATCGTGAATGAATATAAGCCGACTGTCCTGATGTTGGCGTCTGCTTCACCTAGACGTAAACAGCTGTTAGAACAGTTGGGTTGGCCTGTTGAGGTTCAAGCAGTTGATATAGATGAAACACCATGGCCTGATGAGCCAGCAGATGAATATTGTCTAAGAATGTCGGTCGAGAAGTCGGCCGCAGCAAAATTATGCGTCAAGACAGCGGGTCCAATTTTAACCGCTGATACCACAGTGGTTCATAAAAATATCATATTAGGCAAGCCCAAGGATGCTGCTGAAGCTTTTACTGTTCTTAAGCGATTGTCAGGTTCGGTTCATGAGGTCTATACCGCTGTTACAGTCGAATATCAAGGGGGTGCTCATTCAATGATAAATCGCAGTGAAGTGAAGTTTGCTGAGATTAATGAGGCCCAAATTACGGCCTATATTGCCACCGGTGAGCCGATGGACAAAGCAGGTTCTTATGGCATACAGGGATTGGCTGCTATGTGGATTGAGCATATCAGTGGTAGTTATTCTGGAATAATGGGATTGCCTTTGTTTGAGACCACACAACTTTTACATAAACTGGATATAATAAGTCCATTAGATGTCTCAATGACATTGTAGAAAAGGTGAGTGTATGTCCAAAGAGATATTAATCAACAGCAATGGATTTGAGACACGTGTGGCTTTAGTCGAAGAGGGCATGCTTTCTGAAATTTGGCTTGAACGAGGTCAAAAACATTCGATCGTTGGTAATATTTATCAAGGAACGGTTGAAAAAGTGTTACCAGGTTTACAAGCAGCCTTTGTTAATATCGGACAAGAAAAGGCGGCTTTTATTCATGTGTCAGACATTGCTGAACAGCACATCGAGACCAGTGGTGTGACTGAAGGGTCGATTGCCAGAATATTGCATGAAGGTCAACATATTGTGGCTCAGGTTTACAAAGACCAAATTGGCAGTAAAGGCGCCAGAATCACCACACAGTTGAGTATTCCCAGTCGTTATTTGGTGATGTTGCCTAATTCCCCATCATTGGCTGCCATATCGGCCAGAATCACCGATGAACAAGAGCGAGAAAGATTGACTGATTTGTTATTGAAAATGAATCATGACAATCAGTCCTTTGGGCTGATCGCTAGAACCCATTCAGAACAAGTGGGCTACACCGCGTTGTATCATGATTGGCGGTTTTTAAAACGCCTGTGGCAACAGATAGATCAAAGAGCCAAAGACACTAAATCACCCAGTTTGATTTACAGCGAGTTTTCACTGTCAAGAAAGGTTGTGAGAGATCAGGTCAACGAAAACTTAACCAAGATTACCACTGATTCTTATGAAATATATCACAATGTTAGGTTGTTTTTAGATGATTATGCAGCCGATTGGACCGGTGAACTGATTGAGTACAAAGCCACCAGACCACTGTTCGACCAGTTTCATATTGATGATGAAATAGATCGCTCAATCAATAAAAGAGTGCCGCTAAAATCTGGAGGTAATTTAGTCTTCGACCAGAATGAAGCGATGACAACTATTGATATCAACACCGGTCAATTTGTCGGTTACAAATCGCTTGAAGATACGGCGTTTAAAACCAATTTAGAAGCAGCACAAACCATTGCACGGCAGTTAAGGCTGCGGAATATTGGTGGCATCATCATTATTGATTTTATCGATATGCTTGAAAAAGCCCATCAAAGGCAGGTGTTACAAACCCTGGAGGAATGTTTAGAACCAGACAGTGCCAGAACCAATGTTTTAGGTTATACCGGTCTTGGTTTGGTTGAGATGACCCGGAAAAGAACCACAGAAAATTTAAATGATTTATTGTGCGAGCCCTGCGATAAATGTCAGGGAAATGGTTCGATTGAAACCATTGAAACCATTACCTTTAAGTTGTTTCGAGAAATCAGTCGTTCAGTGAAACAATTTAAAGCCAGTAAAGTGATGGTTATTGGTTCTTCACGATTGGTTAAATACATCATCGATGAACATTCCGAAACTTTGGCTGAGATGGAAGAGGCACTGGGTAAGCGAATCAGTTTTCAAGCCGAAGACAGTTACGAAAGACATCAACATGATGTGGTCTTACTTTAAGGACTGATCGTTATGACAAAAACTAAAAAGCATCATTGGTTATTTAAATTGTGGGTTAAGCTCCGCGGTTTATTGGCATTAACCATTGTGCTGGCTGGTATTTGTGTGGGGCTATTAAGTTTGCTGTTACCGTTTGAAACGCTGTACCAAAAACAATTAGAGGCTTTTCTTGAAGATCAGTGGGATTTATCAGTAAGTATTGATCAAATTGATGGTTCTTGGAATGGATATGGCCCGTATTTTTTGTTAAAAAATTTAAAGCTCAGTGGTAAGCAGAATATTGAATTAGAAGCTGCCAGTTTATCAATCAACGTCTATCAGTTGTTGCTTCCGGGTGGTCGAACCGGTGTTGATTTAAGTATTAACAAAGCAGAATTAGGCATGATTCATTCATCAGAAGGTGCCAGCATAACCATCAATAACCAGCAGGATGAAGCAAAATTTACTGAAATGTTAGACCGAATCCTCAGGGCGGGTTCATTGAGTGTCGATGAATTGGTGCTCAATATTGCCAATCAACAAGGTGTTGTTTTATTGGCTGGATTAAAGGCAGACTTTTTACTTGAGCAAGACCAAACGCAAAGGGCATTTAAGTTGTTGATTAACAGTGCCAAAGACAATCAAAATATAGAAATCAGAAGCTTAGGTCAACGCAGTAAGAGCTTAACTAAAAATGCACAATGGTATGTTAATTTTCATCAATTTGAATTAAGCCAGCTGAATGATCTGCTCACCAACATAAATTTTCCAGATGGCTCAATCAGTGGCCAGTTGTGGTTGACTACAGAATCTGGCTATATCAGTCATGCATTTGGTGATTTGAATTGGTCAAACCCTGATCAAGCACAGTCATTCCAAATGCAATTTAAACACCAGGGTGAGGGCGGTGATTGGGTCAATAATTTACAGTTGAGTAGTTTAAACGTCAGTGGTAAAAGTCATGATGATTTTACGATTATGAGTCAAAAAAATGGCTCTATTATTGAGCTTAAAAGTGGTGGTTTGCCGATTAATTTAATCACCCCGTTACTGTTGGATATCAAACCTCAAAAAGAATTCAATCATGCAGTGCTTAGTCAATTAGAAGGCGAGGTATCGGCATTAGAGTTGAGTTTTGACTATACAAGTTCTTCAATTCAATCAGGTTTTGTGGCATTTGACAATTTAACCGCAACGCATGAAGCATTTGATTTAGCTGGCCTTTCTGGTGAAATGGCGTTCACAGCAGACCGTGCTCGATTTATGCTCGATACAGCTGAGGGACATTTATCGGTCCCTTATATATATCGAGATAGATTGAACTGGGATCAGCTGACAGCACAATTTGATATTGATTTTAGTCAACCGGAAAAACAATTCAATTTGAATCATTTATGGTGTGATTGTGTCGATTTTAATCTACAGCTCTGGCTGAGCCTGAATTTAGCAGAAGTTAATACATTGCTATTAAACAGTCGACTGTCAGATGTTGAAGTCACCAAATTATGGAAATACTGGCCACATAATATTTGGAAAGAGAAAACCCTGAGTTGGTTAGATAATAGTTTATTGAAAGGGCAGGTTGAGACGGGTTTTGTCTTTGTGAATGGAGAACTAATTCCACAGGGGTTTAAAAGTGGTGCTGCTGAATTTGTTTCTAGGGCTTATGTCAAGGAAGTCAGTAATCAATTCAGACCTGATTGGCCAGTGGTCTCAGATTTAAATGGCACGGCCTTGTTCACTCATGATGTGGTGCATGTTGCAGTCGATAACGCCAAGACAAATGGTGTGGCTATTTTAAACAGTCAGGTTGATATTGATTCCTTAGAAGTGGGTATAGTGTCTGTCGATATGTCAGCCATGGCTAAAAACAATCAGTTATTAGATTACCTGAACAAGTCGCCACTGTCTAACAACATCAAATTAAGTGATTCAATTTCATTGGGTGGTGATCAACGGGTAGACTTGAATTTTGACATCTCTTTAAAAAGTGATAAAAAAATGAATTTTAATCCCCAGGGTCTCATTACCTTTGAACGAGGAACTTTCACAACGGAGCATTTTAGTCTTGAAAACATCAATGGCCCTATCCAACTTGATGGTTATGATTTATTACTTAAAGATTTACCGGCCGAATTACAATCAGCTGCGGTTAAATTGAATGGGAAAATAGCCACAAAAACTGAGAATGGGCTTGCGATAGATGTGAATATGGGTGGTGTCTTAGGTTCTGATTATTTGTTAGATAAAGTGAATCAAAAATTACCGATTGATGGTCAATCATTTTGGAATATCTTAATAAAAAACCAACAAGATCAATTGATTATGACTGCTCAGTCAGACCTTGTAGGGGTGAGTAGTTCATTACCAGCGCCCTTGAATAAATTGAACAGTGAAAATAAAGCAATCTCAATCAAATGCAGCATTCCTTGTGAAAATTCAGTGGTTGAGCTTAATTATGACAATCAAATTGAATCAATTATAAACCTCGATGAAGGGAAGTATAATTTGGCTCAATTAAAATTATTGAGCGACCATTCTGAAGTGAACAATGACCAACCATTTGGTGGTTATATTAAGGTTTTAGATTTGGATCAATGGCTGATTTTGATGGCGGGCAATCAATTAGCCGGTAAAGCCGGGAGTTTACCGTTTTCTGAAGTCAGCGTTAACATTGAAAAGTTATTGTTTATGTCTCGTGCATTTACAGATATCAAGCTTCATATCGTAAGGAAAAACGATGGTTACGAAATTAATGTAGACAGTTCTGAGATTCAAGGGATGGTTGTTATTGCGGATGATCTTGATCGCAAAGGCATCATTGCGCAATTTGATCATTTAGACTGGATAGATTCGATTCCGCAAAATGAGGGGATAGACCCAATCTCGGCTCCGAATGAAGCCGTACCAGACATACATCTTTGGGCTGAGAATTTCAGTTATGCTGGGGTGCCTTTGGGTGAGCTTAGAATGGAGATGAGAAATGTTGCTGATGGTATTATTGTCGAGCAAATGAGCATTAAATCAGAGTTGGCTGAAATCAATATTTCTGGTTCTTGGAATAAAGCAACAGGGAGCAAGGGACAGTCTAATTTCGATGTGGTAATGTTTTCTGAAAAAATTGCTGATTTTTTAAGCAATGTGGGCTTTAATGCACCGATTACCAATTCCCAAACCTTGATTGAGATGAAGGCGGTTTGGTCCGGTGTACCCAGTGAATTTGATATGGCTAATATTGACGGAGAGTTAGCGATTAAAATTGGACAGGGGCAGGTATTAGATCAACAACCTGGTTTTGGCCGAGTACTGGGATTATTTAATTTAACCAATTTACCCAGAAGGTTGCTGTTAGATTTCAGAGATGTACTGGCAGAAGGTTTGTTGTTTCAGAGCATGGAAGGGCATTTTGTGATTACCCAAGGGGTCGCCAATACCCAAGATTTTTTAATCAAAGCATCGTCTGCTAAAATTCACATCGTGGGTGATGTGGGTTTTGCTAACCAAAGTTACAATCAAACCATTACAGTGCGTCCTCAAATCGGAAAAACGTTCCCAACCATTGGGGCAATCGCAGGTGGACCGGTGGGGGCCGCAGCCGGATTTTTGGTTCAAGGGCTGTTTAAAAAACAATTAAAAGATAAAAATGAAATCATCTATCGAGTTACTGGAACTTGGGATGATCCCAATATAGAGTTGATGTCCGATGAATAGAAATAATTTTTTCCAAATTCTTTACTTATTGACGGTGACTGGATTTTGTACTTATCTGGCTTATGAGTCATGGGGACAGTCTTTGGCTTATGAGCACCGTATCGGTGAATTGTCAGAAAAGTTATCGATGTCGGATAACTTTAAATCCAAAAGTAAGCAGGTCTTAGAAACCATTACATTTGGTTGGTACCCTGGTCATACTGAAGAATTGGATGCTTTGGGTGAGCTTAAAAGTAAAGCCGAAAATCATGATAAACTGGCTTACAAATATACCAAGTTGTTTATTGCTACTTTGGTTTTGATGTTTTTGATTCATGGTTTTTTGAAATCAAAAATATCATTGTTTGCGATGTTACTGGTTACAGTGGTGGCATTAGTTACGGGGTGGTTTGCACCGATTCTAGCCATTGTGGCTTACCAAGATATTCCGGTATTGGGGCAGACGGTATTTCAGTTTGAATCTAAAAGCATTGTTTCTGCTTTACTGAAATTATATGAGTCAGGTCAGGTCGCTATTGCAGTGGTGATATTTGTCTTTACTCTGTTAACCCCCATATTTAAATCTATAATGATGGCTGTGGTTTTGTTCAGTCAAAGTTTTCACTTTTCACAGAAAAGTATTAAAGTGCTCAAAGCCATTGGAAAATGGTCTATGTTGGATGTATTTGTCATCGCTATTTTGGTGACTTATTTCACCACTAAATCAGGTGGAGCGACCGATGCGACCTTACAAATTGGGGTCTACTATTTTGTCACTTATGTGATTTCATCCATGTTACTTACTTACCTCATCAATATTAAAGATGGAACTATAAAATAATGTCAATCAAACAAACCAGTCAAACTTTTCTTGAACCAGGTGGTTTAAGTGTTAATGATCTTGAACAAATGCTTGGAGATGCGCTGTCTACCGGTGGTGATTTTGCCGACTTGTATTTCCAGTCTTCACGATTGGAGTCTTGGGTGCTGGAAAATCAACAAGTCAAATCAGGCAGTCACAGTATTGATCGAGGCGTAGGTATACGCATCAATCAAGGTGAGAAAACTGGTTTTGCATATACTGATGAACTGAATAAAAATAGCATCAATCATGCGGTTCAAACAGCCAGAAGCATTGCCCGCAGTCAAGCCACCCATCAAGGTGTGAACCTTAAACAACATAAGAGCTCAGGTCTGTATACGCCGGCTGATGTATTAACTGGGGTTGATAACCAATCCATCATAGATTTGTTGAATCAAATGGATGTCGGTGCCAGAAAAAAAGACCACCGAGTACAAAAGGTGATTTGTTCACTGGTTTCATCACAGGAAGAAATTATGGTGGCAGCCACAGATGGGGTTTTTGCGGCAGATATCAGACCGATGGTAAAACTAAGCATTCAAGTGATTTGTGCTGACGACAAAGGTCGCATGGAAATGGGTTATGCTGGTGGCGGTGGTAGAATTCTACTCAATGATGTTTTTAAAGCAGGCTATGCCGACGAATTCATTGAACAAGCCATCCACAGTGCACTGATTAATCTACAAGCAAAAGAAGCCCCTGCAGGTGAAATGCCGGTAGTTTTGGCTGCAGGCTGGCCAGGCGTGTTGTTACACGAAGCTGTTGGTCATGGTTTAGAAGGTGATTTTAATCGCAAAGGTTCATCTGCTTTTTCCGGTAAAGTAGGACAACAAGTGACGTCCAAAGCCTGTACCATTATTGACAGTGGCATTTTACCTCATCGTCGAGGTTCATTGAATATCGATGATGAAGGTACGCAGACACAAGAAAATGTGTTGATTGAGAACGGTATTTTACGTGGCTATATGCAAGACAAGCTCAATGCCCGTTTAATGGGTGTGCCTACTACCGGTAACGGGCGCCGAGAGTCGTTTGCTCATTTGCCGATGCCGCGCATGACCAATACTTATATGTTAGGCGGGGAGTATGACCCCAAGGAAATCATTGAATCAGTTGAAAAGGGCTTATATGCAGTTAATTTCAGTGGTGGTCAAGTCGATATCACCAACGGTAAATTCGTATTCTCCGCCTCAGAGGCGTACATGATTGAGAATGGCAAAATTTCTTACCCAGTTAAAGGTGCAACTTTAATTGGCGATGGTCCTGCTGCCATGCAACAAGTGAGTATGGTTGGCAATGATTTGGCATTTGACCAAGGATTGGGCGTGTGTGGAAAAGATGGACAAAGTATTCCCGTTGGTATTGGTCAGCCCAGCTTGAAAATTGATAAATTAACAGTGGGTGGTACACAGGTTTAACCATCATTGGCGCAGAGTTTGTTTGATTGTCTCGGATTATATGAGGTAATTAGACAGTGTTATTAGCCATTAGGCAATTGACTTAAGGTCAATTGCTTAATGGGAATATAGAACATTGAGGTGCTTGCCTTAGGTTTAGAAATGTTTATGGCATTCAAAGGACTGGTTGAAGATGACGTCTGGATTGTTGCTGGCTGCAAATGTTGAACAAACTTCAAAGTTATACAGTAAATCATCTGTTACACCAAAACCTACCCTTACTGTGTCCACATAACCCAAGAACGTGCCTCCCCAACCTGAGCCTACACCCACATTGATGCCAGTGATATAAGTATTGGCACTCAGGCTCACTTGTTTATCACCTGGCTGACCCTGCGGGTTGTTGTTGATCCAGTCATCCAGTGTGGAGTTGTAATTTTGTATGACCCCACTGCCTTGTGCACTTTGAGAAACATAGACCCAAAAATTTCCCTCTTTGATGTCGATAATTTGCCAACTGTCGGTTGCTGGTGAGCTTAAGCCATTGTAAACGCCTTCCCAGACCAGCAGTCCCAGTACATCATCACTCAAATCTGCTGGTGATCCACCGTCATCATAAAAGCTCAATCTGAATGCTGGAATAAAGTGGGCGTTTGTGCTGCTTTCAGTACCGTCACGATACCATGCATAGTTCATTGCAGAAATATGACCCAAAGTACGATCGGGATAATCAATGGCATTGGTTGACTGTTGCCATAACAATTCAAAATCAGCTTTGTCTTGGCCATTGGTTTGGGTATCGGTTGCAAACAGCAATGAGCCATCACCAAACAGCGGTTGGTCTTTACTAAATTCTACCAAGCCATCTGTCCTGACATTGACCGCTTGCCAACCATGTGGATTCAAAGGAGTTACTTCAATTTCATCAAAAGCAGCGCCCATAAATGGCAGGCACAGCAATACACAACACATCGCATTTTTTTTCATTACACACACACTTAAATATTACACACATTATCAATATAACTTTCTATTGCTGTCAATGCAAGTTATTGAAGTTAAAGAGTTTAATGGGTTCAATCTCGTCCATGTAAACTGTTGGACAAGGTACAAAAATTAAATAATTAATTCAAACAATAAGAAATACTGTAAAGCGGTCGCTTCTTTGTACAATCGCTGTGCATGGGCTTGTACCTTATGCTGCCAGTGCAACAATAAAAACTTTTGAGTAATGCAATGATTTGAAGTTTTTCAATGTCATTTTGTTTGATTAAGCATACAATTGTGTTTTGTTAGGTCCTTGCCTTTAAGTCTTAAATTGGTCATTTAAAATATCTGATAGGTTCTTAGGCGTGCAATCAATTGAGATGGAACCACAGGCTATAGATGTTATTACTCGATGCATTTTTTCGCTTTTCAGGCACTGGCTTGTTATTGTTCACTATGGTATTGGCCGTCAGGGACCTGCCTCGTTCAACCAGCTTCTATTTATTGATACTCACTAATTTTTGTTTACTCAGTCATTATTTAGGATTTACCCCAGTCGAATTTGAGTTGCCCTCAACTGTCAGGAGCTTTTTGCGTGTTGTTGATGTGTTTTTATTGTTTTTTGTTTGGTTGTTTTCCTTGTCATTGTTTAAACAAGATTTTAGGTTGAATATTTTTCACCTATTCAGCGGCTTGTTAATTTGTGGTTTTATGTTGGCTGAACGGTTGGTCAATTTTTCGTGGATTAATGGTCTGCCAGCATGGTGGGCTGTGGTGGTTAATGTGATGGCATTTTTAATGGTTTCGCATATGGTGTTGGTTACACTTATCGGCCGCAGTGATGATTTACTCGAAAAACGCAGAAGTTCAAGGTTGTATCTGGTATTTATTATTGCAATTTCAGCCATATTAACCATATTACTTGGGTCGGTTTTATTGCAACAGCACCAAGCAACTGTGAATGTCATTAGCTTGTGGCCGGCGATTGTAGGCATCAGTTTTTGGTTGATAAGAATAGAAAAAAGTGCTTTTGCATTTGATTCACCAGTGCAGCAAGAAAAGTCGCCAATGTCTACCCGTGATACTTTGTTGCTGGAAAAATTGAATACGATGCTAGTCGTCAAACATGGCTATCTACAAAATAACCTTTCAGTGGATGAGTTAGCCAAACAGTTGGGAGTCAGTTCTACCCGACTCAGAACCTTTATCAACCAACAATTGGGATTTGATAATTTCAGTAGCTATATCAACAGTTTTCGGATTGATGCCATTAAGGTTGCTCTACGTGCAATAGAGAATGAGCACATTCCGATTTTAACTTTGGCTTTAAATCATGGGTTTAATTCATTGCCTCCATTCAATAGAGCTTTTAAGAAGCTGGTGGGAGTGACGCCATCAAAATACCGCAAAAATTAAGCACAATAAAATAATCGTTCAGTATTTTTTCATAATCGACCGGATTCAATCAGATTGAAATCTTATCATTAAGTTTTTTTATTGCAGGTAATTTATATGAAAATCTCGATGTTTAAAAAAACCTTGTGGTGGTTGTTTTTGCTGATAACCTCAGTATTGATTATGACTCCCTTGCTTATTAATTATGAAGTCAATCAGATATGGGGCGAATACACTGAAAAAGTGGCAACTGAACCGTTTAAACAACCCGTAAAAGATTTAGCGATTGTTAATGTCAATATACTTTCTGTAGATGGTACACATATGATTGAACAACAAACCGTGTTAATTGAACATGGCGTTATTTCAGAAATTAATTCTCAAGTAAACTTACCTGATGCAGTGACCGTGATAGATGGCACGGGTAAATATTTGATTCCTGGGCTGATAGACTCGCATGTTCACTTATGGCAAAGTCCTAATGATTTGTTATTGTATTTAGCCAACGGCGTAACTCACATCAGAGAATTGAATGGCAGTGCTGAACATTTGGTTTGGAAAAATGAAATTCAAGCAGGTAGACCTGGGCCTGAGATGTTTGTGGCTTCTCGACGACACAACAGTGCTGGTTTTTTCAAAGGTTGGTTTGATCGTTGGACTGCCAAAATTCAACCAGTTTCAGATTTGGATGCGATTGAATCTGACATCATAAAAATGAAAAATATAGGCTATGATGCGATAAAAATATACACATTTCTTGAGAAGGTACATTTTCAAAAAATCAATGAAATTGCTAAAAAATATGGGATGCAACTGTTGGGACACATCCCGATAACAATGGAATTATCAGAAATTTGGCAATCGGAATTAAAAGAACTTGCGCATACAGAAGAGTTGATCAAAGCATTGAATAGGGAGTTCAATGGTTATAACAGTGAATCAGCAGCGTCATTTTTAGATTATGTGCAACAACGAAGTAGTGATGTCGTGTCTCATCTACTCAATCAAGACATGGCAGTGGTATCAACATTGAAATTGATGGAAACATTTGCAAAACAAAAGGGTGATATATCAGCTGAACTCCGGACAGTTGAGTTGGCTTATGTCAATCCAGGAATTACAGAATCTACTCACCCGGCTATTCGAGTGATGGGTTGGTTACCGGGGGTTAATATTTATCGTTTACCGAATGATTACCCCGCTGAGCGGATTAAAGGCAATCAACTTTACTGGCAAACGTATGCGAAAGCCAATCAAATATTGATCAAGGCTATGGCTGAGAAAGAAGTGATGATATTGGCAGGTTCGGATGCGAATGTACCGGTCATGGTTCCTGGTTTTTCTTTACACCAAGAGTTGCAATCACTGACTCAAGCGGGTCTGACGGAAGCTCAGGCATTGAGAACGGCCACAGCGACACCAGCGGCTTGGATGGAAAAGCATTCGAACACAAAAATTAAGACTGGTAAGGTGCAACTGGGGTATCAAGCAGATCTTCTGCTGTTACGAGAAAATCCTTTGTTTGATATTAAAAATACCCAAACTATTGAGGCAGTTATTAACAATGGTCGTTGGCACCCGCGTAAACAGCTCGATGGTATGTTAACAGCGGTAAAACAAGCCAATGATCAAAGCAGAAAATTAGCGATTAATTATTTTGAATAACTGATGGTTCAGCATGCCGGTGAATCACCGGCATGCTTTTAAGGGTTATTCATTTATTAAGACATGTAGTAAGTTGTCTTGGAAGGTCATGTTTTGGGTTAACTTGGTGTGGTCCTCACAAACGAAGACTGGGTATTTTATGTGAATGGTTCGAGTTGTTTTGTGAGTATTGGAATCATGTATTTGTCCCAACAATGATGATTTACTGACTTGTCCGTCACCAGGCTCAAACAAAATAGACTTTAGCAGCGAGCGGGTGTTTAGATCATCTTGTAAATTGAGGTCGTCAATCAGAATTAGGCCGGATTCAGTTTGTTCAACGATTAACTTGTTCAAAGTTTTTTTACAGTCACCGCCCATAATAATAAAACCTTCATGCTCAACTTCGTAGGTAGGTGAAAGCGATTGCCAGAATAAATTGGCTCGATTGAGTTGACGTTTGAAAAATTTTTTTAATCTATCAACTTCAGCTTGACCACTCTCAATATCTTGCGCATGTTTGATGACCCTGTCTTGCACTTCAGGGTTGAAAATTGATAATTGGTTTTGCTGCCAAAAGTTCACATCGTATAGGTTTAGATTGACAGGTATTCCTTGATTATCAACCAACGGGTGACTCAGAGGGTGAGGCAATAATTGAAACACACTGGGCATGGTGATCTGAACTTCGACTGGAATATTTCTTAGACTGAAATCAAAACCCTGTTGTAATCTTTTAACCGACTTTACCGAGCCAAGTTGTGGCGTCCCTAGAAAAATGGCATGTCTGATTAAGGGGGCTTTGCTATAAGGGTTGTTGAATGGCAGTTGTGCCAATGAATTCAACACATCGTGGTCACCAAATCTTTGGTAATAGCGCAGAATCAACCCGCCCATTGAGTGAGCAACCACATCAATTTGTTTATGCGCAGGGTGTTTACTTAAAACTTGGTCAATGTATTCGGACAGTTTTTTTGCATTGTGAACATTGCCTTGTCGCCAATCATAGTGAAACACATATAAGTTTTTACCTGGCTTAGCAGGGCTGGTGATTTCATTGACTTGGTAGCCGCCAAATTGTACCAATGTTTCAATGATGTCATCGTATATGCTCAAGCCTGAATATGAGTCAAAAATGGCATATGATTCGATGTTTGAGGCAGCCAAATCTGTACCATTCAGTTCGATTGGGTTGGCCAACTTTTTATAGTTTGAGAAGATAAGCTGGTTGATTTTTCCAGGCCACACTTCTTCCTGGCTGTCAATCATGCGCAATTTACTGCCCATGGTGCCATGAATCAATATCAATGGCGTGTTACTGTGATCGGTGCCATGCTGTTGGTAAAGTTCAGCCAGGTCAGGTTTTTTATGAACTTGGCAGCCACTCAAGACCAACAACAATAGCAGCAGTCTATACCGCATGTATCAGTAGTCTTGAACCAACTGAATAAATGCTTTTACCCCATTCAAAAGAGCCGGTTCATCAACATAAAATTTAGGTGAATGATTGGATGGAGCCATGCGGGCATCCTGGCCTTGTGGGGTTACACCCAAAAAGAAAAATAAACCAGGGACCTCGTTAGCAAAGTACGAAAAATCTTCTGCTCCTGTAATCAAACCTGGGTCAACGATATTGTTTTCACCAAACACTTTTTGTAAAGTGGGGCGCATTTTTTCAGTCAATTCAGGATCATTGACGGTGACTGGATAGCCTTCATTGATTTTGAATTTTACTTCAGCACCATTGGCTTTTGCCACATGGTTGATGATATGTCCCAGTTGTCCATGAATGTCGTTACGAATGCCCATATCAAAATTTCTGATGGTGCCCACCATGGTCACATCATTGGGAATGATGTTATTTCGAATGCCACCTTTGATGGCACCAAATGACACCACGGCAGGTGCTTTGGTGATATTGGTCTTTCTTGACACAATGGTTTGTACCGAGTTGATTATTTGTGCAGATGTTACAATTGGGTCAACCCCTGCCCAAGGTGTTGACCCATGAGTTTGTTGGCCAATCACTTTAAGTTCAAAATCATCGACGGCTGCCATTGATGGTCCAGACCTGAATGCCACAACGCCTGAATTAAACTTAGAGGAAACATGTAAGCCGAAAACGGCATCAGGTTTTAAGTCATTGAACAAACCTTCTGCTAACATCAGTTCAGCACCCCCTTCTTCATTCCCAGGAGCGCCTTCTTCGGCGGGTTGAAAGATAAACATTAAAGTGCCTGCCAATTCAGCTTTGTTTTTAACCAATATTTCTGCCGTGGCCATCAAAATGGCTACATGGGTGTCATGGCCGCAGGCATGCATCACTCCGACTGTTTCACCGCGGTATTCAGCAGTGGCCTTTGACACAAACGAAAGATCAACTTGTTCGGTTACTGGTAGGGCATCCATATCGGCTCTTAGTGCCAAGGTGGGGCCAGGTTTGTCGCCTTTTAAAACAGCCACTACGCCAGTATGAGCGATACCCGTTTTGACTTCTAATCCCAATGATTTGAGGTGTTGTTCAATATAGGTTGAGGTCTTGAATTCACGGTTACTTAATTCCGGGTTTTGATGCAGGTGTCGACGCCATTCAAGCATTTGAGGCTCTATATCAATGACATCTTGTTGAATATCGGCTAAAGCAAGAGTGCTACAAAAAGATTGGAAAAACAAGGCTAGGCAAGTCAGTTTTAATTTCATAAGCTTGGTACAGTTAGAGCAGATTATTATATTACGGCATTGATTCATATTCAGCAATGAGTTTTTCTGATGTATTTATACGCTTACGCCCCTTGAAAGCTGAAGGATGAACCCTAATATAAAGCACAATTAAATTATTTGAGAATGATCAATGACCATTAAAGCGACCATTAAAACCAATAAAGGCGATATCAACATCAACCTAACGGCTGACAAAACTCCTGTTACAGTGGCTAATTTCGTTAATCTAGTTAAAAACGGCTTCTACAATGACCTGTCTTTTCACCGTGTGATTCCAGATTTTATGATTCAAGGTGGATGTCCAATCGGGACAGGTACCGGCGGCCCAGGTTATAAATTTGAAGATGAATTTGATGCGTCATTAAAACACGATAAACCAGGCGTTTTGTCGATGGCCAATGCAGGCCCAGGAACCAATGGCAGTCAGTTTTTTGTCACTCACGTAGCGACTCCATGGTTAGACGGTAAACATTCTGTTTTTGGTGCAGTAGAATCTGAAGCTGATATGGCCGTGGTCAATTCAATTGTTGGTGGCGATTCAATCTCAACCATCGAATTGTCTGGTGACGTTGATGCTTTATTGACTGCTCAGGCTGATCGTGTCAAAGATTGGAATGATTTTCTTTAAAGTGCTATTTAACCGCTTCTTTCGCTTCGCGGAAACCGCAATAAAATAGTCTTTGATGAGCAAGCCTCTGACTCGCTAAGCTCGCCAACTGGCTTGCATTACATGCTATTAAGCGCAACTTTCGTTGCAGTAAAAAAGTTTTTAATGAGCCATTTCTGATTTGTTAAATTCATCAAGTGGCTAATTAAAAGCCTGCAGTTGTATAGCTGTAGGCTTTTTTGTTATTAAAGATTCGATGCTTAAGTTAATCGATTGAATGAGGTTGTTCTTTTGGATTTGCGTCTGACTACAGCGGGTAATCTAGTTACACCGTTGAACAATAAGCTAAATAAAACACCCCCCAGTAAACCATAACCCCAAGCCCATAAATTAATGGGCAATCCGGGTGAGAAATTGGCAGCTGTCCCTTTGGCTAAATCTAAACGGATGTGGGTTATAAAATAGGGGACTTGGTACCACAAGGCTTCTTGTTCATACACCTTCAGTTCCTTGTCGATGGAAGCGGCGCTTTTAAGTCTTTGGTTTATTTGTGCAGCAGATTCGGAAATGACGGGATCGGAATTAAGCTGTAGTCGTTGCATATAGGCATCTAAATCACCGTTAAAATGTTGGTCGGCTATTGATTGATACTCTTTGATTTGCTGCTGTTGTGAGGCGGCATAACCGCCGATGCGTTGGGTGTATTGTTCAATAAAATGAGGCAACTGTAAAAACAGCATGACCCCCACTGCGAAAAATATTTTGTCAATCAAATTTTTAAACATGATTTATTTTAGCACTAAATAATATCGCCATGAATCGACAAGTACAAAAAAGCCGATTCAGTTGAATCGGCTTTGGAGTACCTGTTGATTATTGGTTTAGATTTATAAACAAGCCTTTAAGTTAGTTATAAAATCGTCTAAATCAGCGTTGGTTTTGGTTTCGGTCACACACAGCAACAGGCATTGGCCCAGTTGCGGGTATTGTGAAGAAATATCTACCCCGGCAACGATGTCACGGGCGGCCATTTTTTCGATCACATCAGCCGCATTGGCGGTATCTAATTGAACCACAAACTCATGAAAGCCAGCACCATCAAAAAGTAATTTCAAACCCTCAACCGCAGCTAATTTTTGTTTCAGTGTTTCGGTATTTTGAATGCAGTTTGCTGCTACATTGCGTAAACCAGTTGAGCCCAGTAAAGACATATAAATGGTGGATGCAGTTACCATCAGACCTTGATTGGTACAAATGTTAGAAGTGGCTTTTGCACGACGGATGTGTTGTTCTCGTGCTTGGTAGGTTAAAACAAAACCCGGGTTACCATCTAAGTCGGTGGTCATTCCAACAATACGACCTGGCATGTTTCTGACGTTGGCTTCTTTGCAAGTCAGAAATCCGTAATAGGGACCACCTGATGACATTGGGACGCCCATGGACTGGCCTTCGCCACAACAAATATCTGCGCCTTTTTCGCCCCAATTACCTGGCGCAGACAACAGTGCCAATGACATGGGGTTAACCAAAGCAACCACCATCGCATTTTGTTCGTGTGCCCAATTGGTCATACTGTGAACATCTTCATACAAGCCAAAATAATTAGGTTGTGGAACCACCACAGCAGTGATGTCTTGTCCTGAGAAAGATTTTAAATGTTCATGGTCCACCAAACCCGTTACTGGATCAAAGTCGATCTCAGCAATATTGATTTCTTGGTTTTTAACAATGTTATTAACCACCTGAATATAAACTGGATTGATATTTTTGGGTATTAATATGGTTTTGGTTTTACTTTTACGATTGGCCCTTACTGCCATCAAAATGGCTTCAGCTAAGCCAGATGAGCCATCATACAATGATGCATTTGAGACATCCATACCAGTTAAATGTGCCATCATACTTTGGTATTCGTAGATAACTTGCAAGGTGCCTTGGGCTACTTCAGGTTGGTATGGGGTGTAAGCTGTATAGAATTCACCACGAGTTGTTACTTGCCATACGGCAGCTGGAATATGATGCTCATAAGCACCGGCACCAGCAAAACACATGGGTGTTCCATCTTTTTTAGCCAGCTTTGTGATGTGTCTGGTTACTTCCATCTCACTCATGCGATCTGGAATTTGGTCCAATTTAGAAGAAATTAATTCAGCAGGAATTTCATCAAATAATTGATTAATACTGTCAACTCCAATGGTCTCCAGCATTTCTTTAATATCTTCTTCTGTATGTGGAATAAATGGCATAATTTATATATCAGTCAGTTAGTTGTGGTTCAACTCATTCACTCGATGCAGAGCGCATCGAATCAACGGCATCAACACAATAAAATAATCACTTGAGCAGCCAGTTTGCGTACTTCTCATCAATTATTGTTTTTCAATAAAAGAAAGGAAGTAAGTCACTTGCTATTCCTCATCAGCAATTGAATTGCGGTAGTCTTCTGCGCTAAGCAAAGAACCTAAATCGGCATCATCATCGATTTTCATTTCAAAAATCCAGCCATCATCAAAAGGAGAATCGTTGATTAATTCCGGAGTGTCTTCCAGTGCATCGTTAATTGCAGTGATGGTGCCAACCAATGGGGCATAGATGTCAGAAGCCGTTTTAACCGATTCCACCACGCCACACTCATCTTCTTGTGCGTAAGATTCATCCATTTCTGGAAGCTCAACAAAAACAATATCACCTAATTGTGCTTGTGCAAATTCAGTGATGCCTACACGGTAAACACCTTCGCCCAGGTCTTCTAACCATTCATGGCTGGCGGTGTATTTTAAATTATCTGGAACATAACTCATGTTTTAATCCTCAATCATTGATTTGCCATTTCTGACAAAAGGTAATTTTACAATGCGACAAGGTAATTTTTTATTCCTGATTTGTACTTGGACAGAATCAGCATTCATGCCTTTGTCTACGACTGCCATGGCTATGGCTTTTTCTGTGGATGGTGAATAACCTCCACTGGTGATGATGCCTTGATGGCCTTCATCATCTATTAGAGTTTGGTCATGGCGCAATACCCCGCGACCTTCTAGCACCAATCCGATTAGTTTTTTATTGATGCCTGCTTCACGCAGAGCTTGAAGAGCTTCTGCGCCATTAAATTCTTGATTTTCTTTGCGCAAAGTCCAGCCTAAGCCACATTCAAGTGGCGTGATGTTTTCATCCATGTCTTGGCCATATAAATGCATGCCCGCTTCTAGACGCAAGGTATCACGAGCACCCAATCCACAAGGTTTTACTCCGGCTTCAATGAGTTTTTGCCACAAGGCTGCAGCGGCTTCACTTGGTACAATCAGTTCAACACCATCTTCGCCAGTATAACCAGTTCGACCTACAAACATGATCTCATTGTGGGTGGCATAAAATCGTTTGAGTTCACTTAAATCCAAGTCTATCAAAGGTTGTAAGGTTTCTATCGCTTTTGGACCTTGGACCGCAATGATAGCGGTGTCATCCTGTTCAATCATAAAGGCATCGAATTCAGCGATTTCCTTCTCGAACCATGCCAAGTCTTTTTCACGTGTGCCGGCATTAACCACTACACGGTAGGACGTGTCAGAAATTTTGTAAGTGATTAAATCGTCTATCACGCCACCTTCATGGTTCAGCATGGTGCTGTACAAGGCTTGATTGATATTTAATTTGGTGATGTCATTGGCCAATAAATGGTAAAGAAATTCAGTGGCTTCTGGACCTTGTATGTCAATCACGGTCATGTGTGAGACATCGAACATACCCACGTGCTGTCTAACAGCGTGGTGTTCTTCGATTTGTGAGCCGTAATTGATGGGCATGTCCCAACCACCAAAATCGACCATTTTTGCACCGGCTTTGCGGTGAGCATCGTTAAGTACAGTTTTCTTCATTTGACCAAATTGTATTTGCAAAAAAATCTGTCGAACTATACTCTAAAGAACTCACTTACTTCAACCAAAGTTTCAGGAAAAACAACATAATGACAAGAATATATACCCGCAGTGGTGACCAAGGCGAATCTGGATTGGCAAATGGCCAAAGATTAAGCAAAACGGATTTGTTGTTCGATGTGATAGGAGACGTTGATGAATTGAATGCTCAAATGGGGATGATTAGGGCATTAAACAGCGATGATGGCATCGATCAACAGCTATCAAAGATACAGCATAAGTTGTTTGATTTGGGTGCACAAGTGGCGCAATACAAAGGCAATAACGTCGATGCCAATGACATCAAAATATTAGAACAATGGATCGATCACTGGCAGGCCCAATTGACACCTTTAAAACAGTTTATTTTACCGGCCGGAAGTCAGTCAGGCTGCGCAGCACATTTAGCCAGAAGTACCTGTCGTCGTGCTGAGCGAAAAGCATGGCAAGCAGCCAGTGTGCATGCGATTGAAACGGAAGTAACCCAATACCTTAACCGCCTGTCTGATTATTTATTTGTATTGGCGCGTGTATTGAATGGCGGAGATGAGGTTTTCTGGCAACCTGAATGAGTCGGTGACGGCCTGGTCTGTAAGTTTATTATTCAGCTCATCAAGCAAGCCCAGTAGCTTAAGGGCTGGTGAAGTTTTTTGTCACAATAATTCCAACCGTTGCTAACCCAGAAGACCAGGGCTGTGTTTAAGTATTGCTTGTATATAAGCGAATACAAGCATCTACTTTTCTGAAATTAAATGTAACTTTTTCCGTTGAATCAAAGAATTAATATAAATCTATAGATTACTCAGGACTCTTTAAACTATGAATACAGTTAATCCACAAGAATTTTTAGACCCATTGGTCACAGCCAAGGGTGAACAGCGAGCTTGGGTTGATTTAAAAAGCCTTAATACGCTGTGGTTCAATACTGGAACATTGTGTAATCTGGCCTGTGTAAATTGTTACATTGAATCCACACCTAAAAATGATGCACTGGTTTATTTAACCTATGCAGAAGTACTTAGTTATTTGGATGAGATTGTCAGCGAAAAGTTACCTACCAAAGAGATTGGCATCACCGGTGGAGAGCCTTTTATGAACCCGGAAATCATACCCATAATGGAGGCGTGTCTGGCTCGTGGTTTTCAGCTTTTGGTTCTGACCAATGCGATGCGGCCAATGATGAAGTGTGCACAGGATCTGTTGGCGCTTAAAAATAAATACGCTGACGCTTTGACTCTTCGGGTATCTGTTGATCATTTTAAACGCACCTTACATGAAGAGGAGCGAGGCTCGCGATCTTGGGAGCCGATGATGTTAGGACTCAAATGGTTGTCGAACAATGGTTTTACTATCGATATTGCTGGGCGGACGCGTTGGGGTGAAGATGAAGCAGAATTGCGACAAGGGTTTGATGGCTTTTTTAAACAGCATGGTGTTGAGCTTGATGCCCATGACCGTAAACAGTTGATGCTGTTCCCTGAAATGGATGAACAGGTGGCTGTGCCGGAAATCACCACTGCTTGTTGGGATATTCTTAAGGTTAATCCAGATGAGATGATGTGTGCGTCATCACGCATGGTGGTTAAGCGCAAAGGTGATGATAAGCCTTCAGTGATGGCTTGTACTTTGTTGGCTTATGACCAGCAGTTCAATCTGGGTCAAAGCTTAAAAGCCGCTGCAAAATCAGTTCATCTCAATCATCCGCATTGTGCTAAATTTTGTGTGCTTGGTGGTGGGGCCTGTAGTGTAAATGATTAAGTCGCATGTATTGGTTTCGACTACCTTGTTGGTTTAGCCTGTTGAAAATGGTTAATCCATGCCATCAAGTGTTTTTGTGCTTGATTCATCTTTATTGGCATTTCAGCTTCAACATAATTTAAATCAGATTTCGTGTCCACATCGGTAAGCGTTTCCAACTGCACCACTTTTGAAGGTAAGGCCGCTTGCAACTTTTCTCTGGTTATGCTGGTACTCCATGGCACTGAAGTCCAGCTGTGCTGTGCTGTTGAGATGCGTCCGCCAAACAAGTAGTAGCCACCATCACGTGCCGGACCTATCACGAAATCATTGGTATCAAGTACAGCCATGGCTTGTTGTATGGTTGCTTGAGAAATTTGTGGTGTATCTGCGCCAATGAGCAACACTTTTGCATGCTTTTTTAACAGTGCTTCGTAAATGTGATGTTGTCGTTGTCCCAAGTTGCCTTCACCTGTATGCATACTTTCAAAGGATTGCCATAAAGGGTTGTTAAGGGCTTCAATTTCTGCCACCGACCAAAATGGCTTAATGGCTAAATCTTGAATGGTATGTTGCACGGCTTGCAGACTCATCAGATAAAACTTTTGTGCTTGTTGATGACCTATGCCGGCGGCAAGGCGAGTTTTAAGCGGTGAAAGACCTGGGGTTTTAACGAAAACAGCAATGGCCGTGCTCATAATTTGTATCTCAACAATTTAAACATATGCCACCATCTAATAAGGGTCAGTTTTAGCCAGCCTTGTTGTCTGTATTTACGCGAGCTGGTGACTAATTTTGACGGTATTCGATTCAACTGAATGCCTTGTTGCTTGGCCCTTCGAATAAAAATTAAATCTTCTCCATAAGGTACATCTTCTGGGTAAGTACCTATTTCATCAAACAGGGTTTTGCTCATACAAAAGCCCTGGTCGCCATACGGTAGGCCGAATAATCTTGATCGTATATTAGCCCCGATACCATTGATGGCAACTAAACCGCCACCATCAAAGGCCAGATCAAAATAGTGTAAGGCATGGGGTTGTGCTGCCAATGCCTGTGCCAGCTCGCTCAGATTTTCACTGCTGACGTGGCTATCGGCATGTAAAAACCAGAGAAACTGTTGTTGGCTCTTTGTCGCACCAGTGTTCAGGCTTTTGGCCCGTGAGCCGTCTGCAGAAACAATGATTTCATTGGGCCAATGCTGTAAATCATCTAGCAGCCTTTGGTGTGCGGTTTCCTCAGGGGCAATCGGTATGATAACAGTCACGCGATTATGCACGGAGGACATTGAGCCATTCCTTTTGTTCAGCCGTTATGTTTTGTTCCTGGGTCAGGACTGACAGCTTAAGGCTGTTACGAATATCATCGGGCGTGGTTGAAAACGGTGTTCTTAAGAGTTCAGCCAATAAGGCTTTGGCTTTTTCCACGGCAGCTGCATAAACTTCAAAAAACTTCTCTACGCTGACATGTTGCGTTGGGTCATCCATCCAACAATCATAATCAGTCACCAAACAAACCGTACAATAAGCCATCTGTGCTTCACGTGCCAAAAATGCCTCCGGTATGTTGGTCATTCCAACCAGGTCCGCTTTGACGGCATCACGAAGAAAGAAACTTTCTGCGCGACTACCAAGTCGTGGGCCCTCTACGCAAGCATAAGTTTTTGCCATATGTAAAGGTAGTTCAAGGCGTTGTGCTGCTTGGCTGATGTCTTCAGATAAAGTCGGACAGGCCGGATATGCAGTCGATACATGCGCGGCTATACCTTGACCAAAAAATGTCTGCTCACGCCGACCTCGGGTGTGGTCAAAATATTGTGCCGCTAAGGCCAAATCACCGGGTTTAAGTTCTTCGCGCAAACTGCCCACTGCTGAAACACTGAATATCCTGCGCGCACCCAGTTTTTTAAGGGCAAAGATGTTGGCGCGATAATTAACCTCGTGCGGTAAGCGTTGGTGGTTGGCACCGTGACGAGCCAGAAACAAGATGGTCTGGCCATTGTATTTTCCTTGCACAATGGGGCTTGAGGGTTTGCCGAAAGGGGTTTCAATCAGGTGCTCATGTTCGACTGTTAAACCATCCAGTTCATATAACCCCGATCCACCAATAACGCCCAGCATCAGCAACACCCTCCGGTAGTTGTTCCAGTCTGTACTACCGGTGCACAATTGAATACGCCGTAATGGGTGGAAAAGTCGCCGGTCACTTTAAAATGATCTTTAAAACGTGTTTGTAACAGCATATTGGCGGTGTTGCCACACACCGGCACCGGCATGCCGGTTTTGAAGGTGTGATGGTCGTCTAGTTCAAAACTGTGGGGGAATTCAGCGATGCTACCTTGGTAATAGGCGACATGGCCATAATCTTCACAAAGGTCCTCTAAATCAACCTTAAATGCACGAACCGTTATCGAATAAAAATCAATCATGCCGGCTTTTTGTTGCACGTCTGTATCATCAAGGGTCAGTTGTCGTTTACTTGTAATGCGGGTGTCAGGCATACCAATTTGAGTCATCATTCTGCGAAAGTCTTCAGTATACATGGCGCCGCCTAAACATTCACCCAGAAGAACTTTATCGGTTTGCAATGCTTTAGGAATGCGTCGTCCAGCGAATACATCTGAAAAATACAATTCTCCACCGGGTTTTAATACGCGGTAAATTTCACTGAATACTTTTTCTTTATCAGGAGAAAGGTTGATCACACAATTTGATATCACAATATCTATGCTGTTATCTGCGATGCCGGCTGTTTTTAAATCTTCGATATACCCTTTCACAAATTTAACATTGGGTTTTTTATAGTCAAATTTATTCATGTGCCAAGCGATATGTTGATTGGCGACCGATAATTGTTCATTGGTCATATCAACCCCGATTACTTGACCATTCTCACCAACAATTTGGCTTAAAAGATAGGCGTCACGTCCACTACCACATCCCAAATCAAGAACGGTCTTGCCTTCGGCGACAGAGGGCAAAGGTGAACCACAGCCATAAAATTTGGCTTGTACTGTAGGGTGAACGTTTTTTAGTAAAGATTGTACGATTTTCGGTGGTGCTTCTAATGGGCAACATGCACTGGTTTTGAGATCCTCATTGGTTGCTAAAACGTTGCCATAGTAATCTTTGACGTCTTCGAAAGTTTGTAGTGACATAGTCATCTCCTGTGTGAATTCTAAAATAAGCTACCTATCAGGTAAGTCAAGGCAGCAATAAAAGCTGCTACCGGCGCGGTGACAAGCCACGCAAATAGCATACCTTTAATGGTTTTCATATTGAGTCTTTTTTTATTCGCAATGCCTACACCCATAATGGCGGATGATGAGACATGGGTGGTGGAAACAGGTAGGCCGTAACGGCTGGCAGCTATAACCAAAAAAGCAGAAATTAGATTGGCAGAAAAGCCTTGTTCGTGATTCATTTTAGTGATGTTGAATCCGAGTACTTCAGTAATGTTTTTTCCAGCAAACCAGCTGCCAGCCCCCATGGCCAAAGCTGCCCAAATGAATAGCCAGCTAGGTGCCATTAGATTATCTAGTAAGAAAAATGGCAATACAATGGCAATCAATTTGGGGGTGTCATTCAGTCCGCGTGAGAAAGACAGCAGGCCACTGGTTAACCAATGCAGCGTATTCACTGATAAGGTTATACCGTGTGTCATACTGGCTCGAGGGTCATCACAGTCACACACCAGACAATTATCCTGTGATTCCATGGTATGTGTGCTGGCAGATTTTAGCGACAGTTTTGGGGCAGGTGTTAAGCACACCCGGACTCGGCCCATTAATTTTGTAGCTTTTTCTAATGATGGGGCAAATAGCCACGCCAAGGCGATAGCCATAAAAGGGCTCGCCAATAAGGGTAAGATTATCTTTTGTGACAGGGTGTGCCAATCTATGCTGTCCAAGCCATAAGCCATAAGTCCAGTACCAACCAATCCGCCAACCACTGCATGGGTGGTTGAAACTGGCCATTTACGCCAAGTCGCTAAAGCCACCCATAAAATAGGGGCAATGGCAACAGCCAATGCGACAGGCACAAAAAATTCATGCGTTGTAAGATAAATGCTGCTGCTGATGTTTTTGATGATGGCACTGCCCCAGAGCAATCCTGACAATGAGCCGGCAATCGTCCACAGTGTTCCCCATGCAATGGCGCCATTGACCGAGGTTAAACCAGCGCCAGCCAATGTGGCTATGGCTTTGGAGACATCATTTGAACCATTGGTGAAACTGAGTAAAAATAGCAGCCCAGCGGCAACTAAAATAAGCAAAAATTCCATGCATCGTACCCGAATAGTAAGTACCAAAGGGGTTCGGTGCTATGGTGAAAAAAGTTACAATTTCAACGCCATTTCAATACCAGTCGTCCAATAATCATCCCAAGCATACAAATTAACATGATAGGCAGAGCATGCCAGACAATGAGATGTGCTGGGTTGTCGTTAGGTTCAATCAGTCGCATCAGCAGGTAACCAAAAGAGGTGACGGATAAGGTCGCCATGCTGCCGGCCCAATAGCATTGAGTAGTAACACCCATTCGTACAAGAAAAAATAAAGCCATACCAGGTGGTATACTAAAGATGGCAATATATGAAGGGCAGTCAAAATGATTGAGGGCCATTGAATGTGCAAGGTTTTCGAGGTTGATTTGTTCTGACATTCCGCTGAATGCAGTTATTATCCATACCAGCAAAAAGCCAAAGGGTACAAATTTTAGCCATGGCATTTGATGGCCATCAGGACGGGAAAGACAAAAGGCCGATAGGGCTGAAGTGATGCCTAAACCAAGCAGCAGAATAAATTCAAAAGTATATGAAATTTCTCCCAGTTTTTGGTTGATATCAGGTCGGAATCCGATATACATGGTAATTAATATTAAATACACTAACATGCCTAATAACCAAACCATGGTTTGCCGCATGGGGTGAGGCATTGGCTTTTGTGGTCCTTCATTGACCAGTTGTTGAATAAGGTCTTCAGTCTTCATTTACTCTTTATCCTCAATCTCTTGTGCTTTAAGTGCCATAAGCTTGTAGGCTCTGTGGGCACTGACTTTAACCGCTGATACACTCATACTCATAGCCTCTGCGGTTTCTTGGATGCTATAGCCTTCAATTTTCATCATGCTGATGATGTTTCTTTGTTTCACCGGTAATGTACTCATGATCTTTATTAGGTATTCTTGATTCTCATGGGATTTAGTTACATTTTCTTCATTTGATATGTCAAATACTTCATCATCAAAAGCCACCTCCATGCCTTTTTTATTTTTACTATAGACCGTTCTCAAATAATCGTTGAGGCGATAACGAGCAATGGTAAACATCCATACCTTAAAAGGTCGGTCGGTGTCGAAGGTATGGCTGGCGCGATGTATTGAGATAAGAATTTCTTGTACGACATCCTCTGTATCTTCAGGTCGTTGTAGTTTTTTGCTAACAAAACCACGAAGTATTGGGATAATTTCTTGAAAGATGCGTGCATAGGCTTGCTGTTCACCTTGCTGAGCGAGGCGCATTAAATGTTCTAGAGGTAGGTCGTCTTTTAATTCACGCTGCATAATTTAACATGTAACTTTTTAAGCAAAACATTCGAATACTGTTCCAAGCTAATAATTTTAAGGATTTGAAAAAATATGAACCTGAAAGCCATCAAACGTTGGTTCCCGCTGGTTGTGATAGTATCATTGATGATTGCGTTTTACGCAACTGGGTTACATGAAAAAATATCTTTGCAGATTTTGCAGGATAATAAAGAGGCCATGTTGAATGCTGTGGCTGACCGACCGCTGATAACAGCCTTAGGCTTTATGGCTGTCTATATTGTTTTCGTGGCACTTTCGCTCCCTGCTGCAACCCTCTTAACTTTGACCGGCGGTTTCCTTTTTGGTACTTGGCTGGGAACTTTGTATGTCGTGACTGCAGCCACCATGGGTGCCACCGTTATTTTCTTTATTGCCAGAACCTCATTAGGTGCAACCTTACGTGAAAAAGCTGGCGGACTTTATAAACGCATAGAAGGGAACATGGAAGAGGGCGCCGTTGGTTACCTCTTGTTTATGCGCTTGGTACCTATCTTTCCTTTCTTTATGGTAAATATTGTACCCGCACTGTTTAATGTAAAACCACGTGTTTATATTCTGACTACTTTTTTGGGTATTATCCCTGGAAGTTTTGTCTTTGTTAATTTAGGTACTCAGCTGGCTTCTATTACAAGCTTAAGTGATTTGGTTTCAATGCAAACGTTATTGGCTTTTGCTTTACTGGGTGTTTTTGCTTTGATTCCTACGATATATAAACAAATTAAAGACCATAGAAAGTCGCTGACCTCAATGCTGTTGATTGGTTTGTTTGCGGTTCCCAACGTCTATGCAGAGGAACAATATTCACAATTTTATCATCTATATGATGAACTATTGAGTGATTACGTTACGCCAGTTAAAGCCAATGGGATTCAATTTAATGGCGTTGATTATGATGCTTGGCATGCTGATTTTAGACACCAACAAGCCTTGGACTTATTGTTAGCAGAAAAGCCAAATAAGCTTAAAGGTGATGCAAAAAAAGCGTTTTGGATCAATACCTATAATTTGCTTACTATTGAATTGATTGTTCGTGAGAATGAGCGTGCAAGTATTAAGAACCTGGGAGGTTTGTTTACCAGTCCATGGAAAAAACATGAGTGGCGCATAGCAGGAGACGATTACAGCCTCGATTATATTGAACATAAAATTTTACGGCCTATGGGTGATGCCCGAGTTCATTTTGCGATTAACTGTGCGTCTATTTCATGCCCTGATCTGAGGCCGGAAGTTTATCAAGCTGAAAATCTCAATTACCAATTGAATCAACAAGTGATGCACACCTTGGATAATCAGGGTAAGGGGTTTGATGCAACAAAAAACAGCGTGTCTGTTAGCAAAATATTTGATTGGTTCTCTGAAGACTTTGAAGCAGGTGATGTTATGCATTGGTTACAAAGTTATAAACAAATTGATCCAAGTCGTGACTTGGAATTTATGCCCTACGATTGGTCTTTAAATAAGGTGAAATAAAATGTCTGAAAAAATATTAAAAGAAATAAAAGTTGATCTTTGTATTATTGGAGCCGGTTCAGGGGGGTTAAGTGTCGCAGCAGGCGCTGCTCAGTTGGGCCTAGATACGGTTTTATTGGAGCGTGCTGAAATGGGTGGAGATTGTCTTAATACTGGCTGTGTTCCTTCAAAAGCCTTATTGGCTGCTGGGAAGCGCGCCCAAATGCATCGCAAAGATGATATTAACGGTATTGCGCCACATGAGCCGGAGATTGATTTTGCAGCGGTTAAGGAGCATGTTTTTGAAACCATTAAAACCATTGAACCGAATGATTCACCTGAACGCTTCAGAAGCTTGGGAGTCAATGTTATTTTAGCCGAAGGTCGTTTTATTGGGCCAGACACTGTACAGTCCGGTGAACAAACCATTAAGGCTCGGCATTTTGTCATTGCTACCGGATCGAGGGCGATTGTGCCACCCATTCCAGGGCTTGATAAAGAGCAGGTTTTCACCAATGAAAGTATTTTTGCTTTGCGAGAAAAGCCGGAACACTTATTGATAATTGGTGGTGGGCCGATTGGTATAGAAATGGCGCAAGCACATCGCCGACTAGGCTGTGAAGTCAGTGTTTTCGATATGGCTCAGATTTTGCCTCAAGATGATCAAAGCAATGTAGAAATCCTTCGACAGGCTTTGTTGAAAGAAGGCGTCAATTTGCATGAGCGTATTGCCATCAAAGAGGTCAAACACAGTGCCTCTGGTGTGAGCCTTATTATTGAAAAAGAGGGTCAACTGGAAACATTCACTGGCACCCACTTGTTGGTCGCAGCTGGGCGTGCTCCTAATACTGAAAGTCTTGACTTAGAAAAGGCGGGTGTCGATTATGACAGAAAAGGCATCAAGGTTGATAAACGTTTAAAATCCTCAAATAAGAAAATATTTGCAATCGGTGATGTATCAGGTGGCCCGCAATTCACCCATGTTGCAGGCTACCATGCTGGTCTTATCATCCGCCAAATATGTTTTAAACTATTCTGGACAAAGGTGGATTATAAAGCCTTGCCGTGGGTGACGTATTCGGATCCAGAGCTGGCACAAGTTGGATTAACAGAAGCTTCTGCCCGTAAACAATACGGTGATGCCATTAAAGTGGTCGAATGGCATTTTGATGAAAATGACCGTGCCATTGCTGAACGTGCTACAACAGGACAAATTAGGGTGGTTACCAATAAAAAAGGTTTGATTCTTGGTGCCTCAATGGTCGGTAGTCAGGCAGGTGAGTTAATTGGTATATGGGCGTTGGCAATTTCTTCGAGGCAAAAAATCAGTGCCATTACTGCAATGATTGCTCCTTACCCAACGTTTGGAGAAATCAGTAAGCGGACTGCAGGCGCATGGTATACACCCAGCTTGTTCAGTGATAAGTCGCGTCGATTTGTACGATGGCTTCAAAAATTACCTTTTTAAACTGTTGTTTTTTTTACAACTTGGGTTGATGCACAGGTTGGAAGATAAAAAAATGAATCGATGGGGCCGACAAGGTACGCCCCATCATTTATATGGATTGGTTGCTATTTAGCTTGATAAATTAAGCTATAAGAGTCACCAAAATACAGAGGTATGGCTTTGATGCTTTATTCTTTGTTGAGACCCTTGACTGGTTACTTATGGGAGTATGAGAGGTGTTAGAAATGGAACAAATATTGAGTTATAAGGGCTGGATAGTGGGTGGTGTTTTTACCCTGATTTTTATGCTTGAGCATTTACGACCAGCGGTAAAAGTTGTCTTTGACCCTGTGTGGCGTATTATTAAAAATTTGTCCTTCTGGCCGTTGAATATAGGCCTGTCATTTTTGGTGATAATTCCAATCAGTTATTATGCTGGGAACAATGCTCTTTGGCAGCGTCCAGACTGGTGGTCCGGTGTTTGGGGACTGGGCATAGATGTCTTGATTTTAGATTTGTTCTTGTATTTCTGGCATCGTGCCATGCATGAAATTCAATTCTTCTGGCGTTTTCATGAAGTACATCATTTAGACAATCATTTAGATGCCACTTCTGCTGTTCGTTTTCATTTTGGAGAAATCTTTTTTGCGACGCTGTTTAGGGTGGTTGTTATACTTGTATTCAGTTTGCCATTTACATCAGTGGTTATTTTTGAAACCGCCGTACTGATTTGTGCGTTTTTTCATCATTCCAATATTTTACTACCAAGGTGGTTTGAGAAGCCTTTATCGAAAATAATCGTCACACCTGCTATACATTGGGTACATCATCACGCGATTCGCCAAGATACAGATTCAAATTACAGCACCATTTTCAGTATTTGGGATCGTTTGTTTCACAGTCAAAGCAAAACGCAGCGATCCCAAAATATGAAAATTGGCGTTGAAGGCATAAAAGATAAAACCTTTAAGCGTCTTTTAATAATGCCTTTTTACCGAAAGTAAATTTTGTATCTAAATCACGCAGTAGAAAAAGTGCGATACATGCAGCCAGCATCGGCCATGCAGCAAAGAATAATAAGTTGATTTTAATGGTGTAAAATTGCCATGCAGAGAACGTAGAAAGACCATGAAGGATCATGACGAAACCATAAGTCCAAGTTTTACGAATCCCAAGTAAAAAAGCCAGAATAACAATCATTTCAAGGACCGCAATGATTAAAATAATTTGGGTCCCAATGCCACCAATGAAATAAAAATTTTCTAATATTCTGGCGGCGTGGTCCGGCGTAATAAATTTGTCTAATGTCCATGCAAACATGACGATAAAGATGCCGAGGCGGAGTAAAAATAGTGACCATTCGATTCGTTTTTGTTGTGAGTTAGCTGTCATAGTATGTTCCTTTTTCTGTAGTTGGTTTATGGTTGGCGATACATCATAAACATATGGTTAAGCGCATTATGCGTTCATAGATATGCCAAAATCGTACCTCTCAACTATCCAAGTTCGAAGGTTGGGGCTAATAAGTTACAACAAGTTTGGTATAAATTTCATGGAGTGATTATCATGCTTGTACATTGTTCGACAGTTAACAAACGTATCAAGCAACTTCATTGTCTGCAGTGATTGTTCTGTTTATTTTGAACCGTCCTGAAAACAAGAATATTGGCAAGATTAAGCAAGTAACAGTCCTATGATTGATTTAATTTTTATGCAGTAAGTAATGTTTGAATTGAATCCAGCCTAACCAACCAACAAAAATAGCCAGCACACCGGCTGCTGTGATACCGTTGATGGTGGTGATCCATAGTTTTAATTGGATCACAATGATGGTCGCTATCACCCACAAAAAATCACCTACAACAATCAATAACAAAGGGGTTTGAGGCACTGGGTTTTTATTGGCTAACCATAACATCAGTAAGCCATAAATGTTGAGTCCAACACCGATTGATAACAACAACAGTTTTGGGGCGATGGCGGTATCACTGAGAAAAGTCGAAATGGGTTCTGGCATAAAAACCAAGAGCGCGCCAAACAACAAGCAGTTCAATGCATTTATTTTTAAAACATCATTTATAGTCATCGTATATTCCCAATATTAGATCAAAGCCTGAATGGCATAAGCTGAGGCAGACGTGCGATTATTTACCCCCAGTTTTCGATAAATTTGTTCCAGGTGTTTATTAACTGTTCGTTCACTGATACTCAAAATTTTTGATATTTCCCAATCAGTTTTGCCTTTAGCCACCCAATACAACACATCGGCTTCACGACGGGTAATCTTTAACTTTAGTTTCAGGGTTTGTTTTTCTAACTTTAAGTCAGAAGCCTTGAACTTAATCAGGTGAGAGCCATCTTTTTGTAAAGTAAGGTAAATCAAGCTTAAGGTGCTGTTTTCCTGTAACAACTCCAATAAGTCATTCGACTGAGCTTGTTTTAACCATTCAATTAAGGTGCTCAGGTCATTGTTGTTAAGTGCTTTTATATATGTGTTGGCTTGTGCGGTGGTCCAATTGATATGACCTTCAGATGTGATCACCGCTAGATGTTGTCCTGCTGATTCCAAAGCTTGTTTGCTGATTTGAGCTTGTTGCGCATTGTTGATATGAACTTTAACACGGGCAATCAATTCATCATGGTTCAGTGGCTTAATTAAATAATCCACGGCACCTTGAGACAGTCCTTGCACCACATACTCGGTGTCACTCAAACCAGTCATAAAGATGATGGGTGTTTCAGGGCTGATGTGTTTTATGGCTTGGCAGGTTTCAAAGCCATCCATGTCAGGCATGATGGCATCCAGTAAGATTAAATCAGCTTGAACTTTGTGCAAAATGCTTAAGGCTTGAACGCCACTGTTAGCCAACAACACTGTAAAACCTTGTTCGCTGAGTGTGAGGTTCATTAGGTTTAAGCTGTCAGGGTTGTCATCTACAGCCAAAATAATGGGTTTGTTATTGGTCATGATTAGTAATGATTTGTGAAAAATAACTTAAATTGAGTTGCTTAATTGGCTCGAGTAAGTGGTTAAGTTCCGATTGACTCAGTAGCTCGTTATCATGCATGACTTTTAAGTAGTTTTCAATCCCATTGATGTGTCCTATTTCCAACAATTGATTCAGTGCCAAACGGTCTTTACGTTTTAATTTAAAGTCAGATAATACAGTGGGTGATTCGATTGATTGTGTCGATGCTTCCCAGTCAAGTTGAAGCAATTGGCTGACAACCGTTAATAATTGATTGATATGAATCGGTTTTGCTAAATAAGCTTGGTGATGCGGATGTCTTTGTGGGTCATTGTCTCTCGGGTTGGCAGAGAGCATACAGATTTTAACTGGGTTTCCTTGTGCTCTGACCCACTGTGCCAGTGACCAGCCATCTTCATTGGGCATAGCAACATCCAACAAAAGTAAATCGAAAAGGTGGTTATTGATTAAAGTTTTGGCAGATGCTGCGTCTTTAGTTGTCAGTATTTCAAAGCCATAAGGCTGTAAAATATTTTGAGTCAATTGGCGGTGTTCTACCATGTCATCGACAATTAAAATTTTATGGCGATGAAGGCTGTTGGGCGCCATCTTAACCACTTGTGATATTTTAGGTTCAACTTGTGCTGAAAGCATTAATTTAAGCGTAAATTCACTGCCTTGTTCAGGTCTACTTTTAACAGTAAGTTCGCCACCCAACAGCTCGGCTAATAACTTGGCAATGGTTAAACCCAATCCAGTACCTACCGTATTGATTGCGGTCGATTCAATTCGCTCAAAAGGTTGGAAAATTCTTTCAAGATCATCTGTTTTGATGCCACAACCAGTGTCAGTGATTACCATGGTGGCAACTTGGTGTCGGTAACTGACATCAAATACAACCCCGCCTTTATGGGTAAATTTAATCGCGTTAGACAGTAGATTGATGAGTATTTGTTTTAATCTTTTTGGGTCGGATTTAACAAATTGTGGGATGTGAGTGCTGATATTACTTTGAAAGCTAATATTTTTCTGGGAGGCCTGTGAGGCAAACATGTGGCAAATTTGGGTTAACAGCTGCTTGATATCGATGACATCGGATTGCACTTTTAATTTACCCGATTCAATTGCAGAAAACTCAAGAATTCCCTCAATCAGGTGCGTCAGGTGTTCACAGTTTTTTCTTATTAAGTGGTAACTTTGTTGGTTGGGGTCGTCAGAAGCGGACTTGTTTTCTAATAATTGTGCATAGCCCATTATGACGTTCAGTGGAGTTCTGAGTTCATGTGATATGCCCGACAAGTATTTGTTTTTAGCTAAATTTGCAGCTTCTGCGCTAGATTGTGCATCCTCAGCCAATTGCTGTTGTCGTTTAAATTGACTTAATTGTGCTTTGTGTTTTTGCAGTTGAGCGGTCTGTTTTTTTAAATGCTGCCAACTCATTAAACAGGTACCTATCAGCGATAGACAGACAAGTATTACAATTATTATTATCCAGACAGGTAGCAACATAGGCTCATATTAACATCAAATATTTCTATTTGATTACTTAGGTTTTCATTTACTAAATAAATGTTAAATTGTTTGTCTAAAACATTCCATTTGTGATGATTATGATATAATTAGCTATTGAACTTTAAACTCTTAAGGAGAGGAAAATGAAAAAAACATTGTTAGGATTAACTTTGTCATGCGTGGCAGGGGTTGCTTTAGCCAATGATTATGATGATCGTTGGATGTTGACACCAAGTTTGATTTTTAATGCCACAGATGGTGCTAAAAACTTAGAGTCTGATTTTGGTTTGGGTTTAGGATTGGGTAAATTTATTAATGAGAAATGGTCTTTAGATTTTGAATTAGACAATGCCAGTTTTGATGTAGATAATGGCAGCGGAACAGTTGAACAAACTGGTTTAGGTTTAATGAGTCGTTACCATTTTAATGATGGATCGAGCTTAAGACCTTTCTTGGGTTTGGGGGCCGGTTATTTGGATCACAACGGTAGCGGTGGAGCCAGAAGTGTTGACTCTTCTGATCTTATGATAAACCTCAGTGTTGGACTTCGTAAAACCATTACAGATCGAATTGGTTTTATTTCTGAAGTTAAATACCGCTTAGATACTGATGATTACACAGGCACTCAAAGTAGTTATGATGACTATTTATACAGCATGGGTCTAACTGTTGCACTGGGTGCTGCCCAATCAGCGACAGTAGCTGAATCAATCGTTGAACCAGCCCCACAATTAGACTCAGACGGCGATGGTGTGAGTGATCAAACTGATCGTTGTCCTAATACACCTGCTGGTATGGAAGTTGATGTTTATGGTTGTCATGCTGTTGATGGCGATGATGACAATGACGGCGTAATGAACTCAGTTGATTTATGTCCAAACTCAAGAGCCGGTGCAGTGGTTGATGCTGATGGTTGTGAAGTTCAGGTTGTGATTGAATTACAAGGTGTTTATTTTGATACCGATAAAGCAACATTGAAACCAGAGTCAATAGCTATATTAAATGCTGCGGTTAAAACCATGGGTGATCACGGTACTTTAGTGGTTGAAGTGGCAGGTCATACGGACTCAACAGCTTCGGAAGCTTATAACCAAAACCTTTCAGAACGTCGTGCTAAAGTGGTATATAACTACTTGGTAGAGAACGGTGTATCCGCTGATCGCATGACCTGGAAAGGTTATGGCGAGTTAAGCCCGATTGCCACCAATGACAGCGCTGAAGGTCGTGCTAAAAACAGAAGAACTGAATTGGTTATCCAAGACTAAATCAACTGTTTGAAATTAAATTAAAGCCCGATTTGTTCGGGCTTTTTTTTGCGCCAAATTCGCTGTGAGTCGTGACGAAATTGCTTTAATTGAAGTGTTGGATTGGTTGTTAGGGTAATTAATCCACTTTCTTGGGTGTCTATAAATGGTATGTTGAGGCGTTTATATTCATCACTGACTAGACTCGCTGGGTGATTAAATGGGTTGTATTTACCTGATGAGTTAATAACCAATTGAGGGTTAACGGCTTGTATGAAATCTGTTGTTGATGAAGTCTTGCTACCATGGTGAGGAACCAACATGACATCGGCCTTTATGCGGTTTGGTTCAGTGTGTGACAATCGATATTCAACTGGGCTTTCTATGTCTCCAGTCAATAATAAGCTGGATTTTACTGATTCTATTTTTAACACACAAGAACTGTTGTTGTTCAAATACGGGCTTAAATTGTAAGGGCTTAAAAAGGTAAAGGTGACATCGTCCCATTGCCATTGAGTACCGGCAATACAGGGCTTGTGATGATGTTCAGTTCCCCATACTGTGGTTACAGGTATGTATGATATCAGCTGTTGAGCGGCTCCAGAATGGTCATTGTCTCTGTGCGAGAGGATCAATCCATCTAGGTGATTGATGTGGTGTTTTTGTAGAAAAGGAAGGATGTGGGCCTCTGCCATATTGAAGCCACTTTCATAGGCTGCGCCGACATCATAGATGAGCTGGTGGTTTTGGGTTTGAATGACCACTGACAAGCCTTGTCCCACGTCTAAAAAGTTGGCCTCAAAATGTCCTGATTTTAATTGTGTTTTATAAGGAATAACAGCGACCAAGAGCAAACATAAACCCCAAAATTTCTGTGGTATGGCCTTAGGCAGAATTAAAATGGTAGTACCTATTAGCAACAGCAATAATGACCAGCTGCTTTGAATTGACAGATTCAATGGACTGTAGGTATGTTGTTCAAACCAAGTCAGTAGGTTGAGGAACAGCAAGCTGACATTAGAAAGCAATTCAATTAACACTGTTGGAATAATGCTAAAGAGACTGGCTATTATTAACATTAACATGATGAGAGGGACAACAAAGAATGTCATTAATGGGATCATCAGCAAATTAACCAGGGGGGCCAACAAATTAACTTTTGAAAAAACCATAACACTCAATGGCAACATGCCAATTAATAAGCGCCATTGCATGGTAAAGAAATTCACAAAGCGACTGTTTTTGTCTGCAATTCCATTAAACGAGACAATCAGTACAGCGACAGCAGTAAATGAAAGCCAGAAACCTGCATCCAGTACATTCAGTGGGTCTAATAATAGAACCACTACTAAGGATGTTGACCAGACGTCCCATGCATGGCTTGGCCTTCTGAGGGCTTTGTATACTGCAAAAACCAACAACATGATGAGAGCCCTTTGTGTTGAAACTGCAAATCCTGCCAATGCGGCATAGAGCATTGCTAATGCCATACTGAACATGATCTGTACCAGTGGTCTGGGTATTTTTTGTTGAGGAAAAAGCCAAAAAATTAGACTGCCAAGTGTCCAACCTAATAAAGCAACCATTCCGATGTGTAAACCTGATATGGCAATTAAGTGAGCGGTTCCAGTGTTTTGAAATGTTTGGAAATCTTGGTGTTCAAAGTGTGATTTATCACCAATTGACAATGCATGGATAAAGCCACTGACGCGTTGGTTGCTGAAGCTTTTATCTATTAACTCAGAAATATGTGCCCGCCATTGATTCAATACATGGATAGAGGCTATTTTTGGATTTTCAATCAGGCTGATCTTTTTGATACTGCCAATTCCATCAATGTGATTACGGAATAGCCATTTTTCACGGTCAAAGCCAACACCATTGGCCATACCATGTGGTGGTTTTAAATTCACTTCAAATTGGTATAAAGCCCCGACTTGAAAAGCGACTTGCTGTTGGTTGTATGCCTTGTACCAGTTTAATAAAAAGGTTTGATTGGTTGTTGGGTGAGTGCTTAGGAAGCTGATTTTTTGGGTGCTTTCCTTAGGCAATGATTCAATGTGCCCTTGAAAGGTGAGTGTGACTGGTGATTTAAGTTCGCTTTGTATCTGAATATGGCCGGCCAATAGGACATAAAGAAGTCCAGATGTGAAATAAACAACAGCGGATAAAACATCAAATCGGCGTTTGAGTAGCAGTAACAGAATCCATAGTCCTGTTACTATCAAGAGCATTTCTACATTGACTCGCGGCCACCAAACTACCTGAGTGACCCCCAGTAAAAACAAGCAAGCATTTGTTGGGTTTAGTTTTGATTTAATTTGATCAAAGCCCCTTGTTGTAATATATATTGGTGTTGCATCTTATTGGCTACCTTTTGGTCATGAGTCACTAGAACCAATGCGGTGTTGTATTGCTGCTTCAAATCAATGAATAAATCCATCACTGAATTGGCTGTGTTTTCATCTAAATTACCAGTGGGCTCATCGGCTAAAATACAAGCAGGCGCAGTCACCATAGCCCTCGCTATCGCAGCTCTTTGTCTTTCACCACCTGATAATTGTGCGGGTCTATGGGTCAGTCGATCAGCCAATCCTACTTGATTTAAAATTTCAGTCGCTTTATGTTTGGCTGCTGATTTTGAGCTTTTCCCAATTAACAATGGCATCATGACATTCTCTAACGCTGAAAATTCAGGTAGCAGATGATGAAATTGATAAACAAAGCCCAAGTGTTGATTCCTCAGTAATCCACGTTGTTTGCCACTTAATTTTGAAAGGTTTTCTCCTTGGATGTTAATTTCACCGGCATTGGCTGTATCTAACCCACCTAATAAGTGGAGTAAGGTACTTTTACCAGAACCTGATGCGCCCATAATGGCGACAGTTTCACCAGCATTAATTTGAAAATTTAAGTCTTCAAAAATTTGTATTTTTCGACCACCATCTGTAAAAAATTTTGTTAAATTTTCGCATTTTAATATCACTGAATTATTCATACCTCAATGCCTCCGCAGGTTCAACCCTTGATGCTCGCCAAGCTGGATATAATGTGGCTAAAATAGATAAACCAAAGGCAATTAAAACAATCGTCATCACATCTGCTGTTCGTAGATCAGCTGTTATCTCAGTGATGTAATAAACATCTTTAGATAAAAATTCTGTGTTAAACCAGCCTTCTAGGGTTTGTATGATGCTGTTGATATTTATGGACGTGATGATACCCAGTCCTGTTCCTATAGCAGTCCCTATTAAACCAATCAAGGTGCCTGATACCATAAACACCCCCATGATTTGGCTACCCGACATTCCTAAGGTTCTTAAAATAGCCACATCGGATTGTTTTTCTGTTACCAACATGACCAGTGTTGACAAAATGTTAAAAGCGGCCACGGCAACAATCATGGATAATATGATAAACATCACCATGCGTTCTGTTCTGGTGGCTTTAAAAAAATTGACGTGTTCTTGAGTCCAGTCTCGAATTCGATAGAATCCATCTAAATCAGGGGCCAGTTCTCTGGCAATCTTAGGGGCTTGCATCAAATCGGTAAATTTAATTCTGACACCTTCAGCTGAACCGATGGGTATTCGCAGTAATCGGCGGGCATCTTCTAAATGAATCAAAGCCAATTTATAATCATATTCATACATCCCAACTTCAAAGATACCTGTGACAGTGAATCGTTTTAATC
>Ga0209344_10000385_pt1 | contig 81668 bp, 68 predicted proteins | sample Cruoilmetagenom6_FD_187293 | JGI IMG/M metagenome (GOLD analysis project Ga0209344, IMG submission 187293) | Oil polluted marine microbial communities from Coal Oil Point, Santa Barbara, California, USA - Santa Barbara Oil Seep Sample 6 (SPAdes)... | ecosystem: Environmental > Aquatic > Marine... | reverse complement strand
ACTTGACCAGGACCTGAACCGGCAGTACCTGTACACGTTACCGTGCCGTTAGATTCAGCAGCACAGCTGTAGTTAGGAATGCTGACTGATCCACCTGTTTCAACACCCGTACATGTGGCTGTTAAATTCGTGCCGTTGTTGGCAGGGTCAGGAGAAACGGTACAAACCGCTGCAGTTGGTGCCGTGTTATCTATTGTGATTGATATTGAATCATTGCCTGAACTGTTACTTTCGTAAGTTGCTGTGGCTGTAATGGTATTGGCACCTTCTGTTAAACCAGGTAATGAAAAGGTACAAGACCATGCACCAGTGGTGTAATCAGATGTGGTTGTACAGCTTTCACCATTTGGGCCGTTAACAGTTATGGTCACACCTGGATCTGCGGTTCCAGATATGGTTGGGGTATTGTCTGTTGTTAGTGTGCCATCACTGGGTGCAGTGATGTTAGGTGTGGCTGGAGTGTAGTTGTTTTCATTGTAGGTGGTAGCTGCAAAAGCAAACATGTTTAATGCGGCATGGTCTTGTTCTGTGTTGTTACCATTTCCTGATGATATGCCGCGAGTCACCATGTCAATGTCACCAACAAAAACAGCATGACCATTACCAACCGCTCGATCAATTACAGTCGCGCGGTTGGTGTTGGTGGTCTCAGTTGCCAGAACAGTGGCGCCTGTGGTGTTATTGAAATATGTTTTCAGTTCTACAGTGTCGAGGGTAGTTGCGGTTCCAAATGGCCCATCAAATATTGGGTGACTGGCTCCTATAGCAGTGGTTGTCCATGTAGTGGCACTCGAAGAACTGGTACTGTGTCCAAATTCAGTCGCCAGTGCATTGTAGTTTGAGCTGTCTGCAAATGAGAGTAAGGTGCCGCCACTGTTGTTAACCCAGTTATAAATGGCTGTGCGTTCAGCATTGCTGATATCTGAGTCTCTGATGTAGCCTTTGAAAAAGACTTCACAGCCATTGGACAACAGGCTGGCCGCTGTAATGGAACCTTCAGATCCAAAGTCATCAACTATGGTAAAGGATATGGGTTCTATGCCAGGAGGGTTTTGGTTAAAGTGAACCGCATTTAAAAGCTTGGCTCTTAAGTCTGTAGCGGCTCCGCCATTAAGCGTCCAGGATGTACCCCTTGAACCATTAGCGTCAACGCTACATACAGTTATATTAGGACCTGCTGCGGTAGCCACATTGCTAAACAAAAGGCACAGGCAGGAGGTAGCCGTCAAAAGTATTGATTTTAAGTAAGTCATAACACACACACGTATTTGAATTAGTGTGATTTATATCACAAAAATGAACTTTGTAAAATGCAATGAATAATATAAATGACCAAATGCGTAAAATGTTAGCTGTGTCACAGAAATTAAATTATCAGCATTTGTTAATTAATTAAATCACGCGGGAGATGTGACAATTACTGTCAGCATAATCAGATTTTTAATTGGCTGCCATCATTGGCGAACATCATTACAGGGGGATGGTGCAAATTTTACTATTTCGTAACCTTCATCTACTGCAGTCTGTATTAATTTTTAATTTGAAGTTCTGACACGATGTTTTTTTTGCCATGATCCAAACATAATCTCCTTTGGTTCTTCCAATTAGGGTGAATGGGTCAGCAGGATTGACATGCACAATGATGTATTCTGATTTAAATGGCCAGAGAAACTGCATTTGCCATTCGGCGTTTGATGGATCTTCTGTTACAAAACCAGTAGGGTGGTATGTTTTCTTAGGTCCGTTGAAATTGTCTATGTTAAATGTAAAAGTGGTCTCTGCCACAGATGAATTTTTTCATGGGATTCTTTGCTAAAAATGTACATTCTATGTTTGGGGAGGTGAAATTTAAGTCATCTTGATGTTTAGAATAAAAAAAAGGCGCTTTACAGCGCCTTTGTTATAAGCAAAAGTATATAGGATTTAATCTTCTTCAAAGCCATTCATATATATAAGGTCAGAATATTTAATTGATAAATTATCAACATTGAATGTAAAGCCACCAAAGGTTTGTTCTGTCATAACAACATAGCATTCTGCAGACAGGGTGCTGGCAGGGGGCAATAAAACATTATTGATGGTTTGCCATTCAGGTGTGATAGAAGGTGAAAGCGTGTATGATTTGAAATCTGACCCAATGATATCTGTACAGTTGGGACTTTCATAGAATCCACAATTCATATACATATAAGCATCCCATGACTGTGATGGCAGGCCTAAAACTGAAACAGATAAGGTGTGGCTGCCAGCTTGGCTGAAATTGACACATTGGGAAACGCCAATTTCATCTGGGTCAGTGGTTGCAAAAATCATTGAGCCTGAGACATTTGAGTCATCAGCATCAGGTGAACTGACTGCTTCGACTGTGTCATTGGGGCCCGCTAATATGTTCCAGTCATTCATTGAAACAGGTGCATCATAACAATCATCTAAATAAGCATTGCTGAAGAGGTTTTCAAATTCAACTCTGAATTGTCGATTTAAGTTACCACCTGCTGAGCCATTGAGGTCGCCATCGATGGCATTACCAGCGGCATCAGTGATGTCATCGCAAACCAATAAGACGTATTGGCCTGCTGATAAAGTGTCATCAAGAGCCAAGCTGACAATGGGAGCTGTTGATGTTCCGCTCAGCGTTAAGGCGTTGATGTTAATGATGTCATCATCTTCATTTATGGCTGAACAACCCACGGTTTGCAATTTATGGTCAGCTCCTGCCTCAATCAAAGCGTAATTGGCTAAATTGTCAATGCCATTTAATCCCGGATTGTCATCTTGGAATGAAACCACAATTTCATTGATCTGTTCATTGTTTTGGCTGCATGAAGCAAGCTCTGTGATACTGGGGTTGGTATCGACCCAGGTAACAGTTGGAATGATTTGATCAATTGGTGTTAATTCTGTGTCTTCATCCGTTTGTGATGTGTTGAATGCGCTGATAGAAGCTGTGTTGCTGAGTTCTGTGACGCTGGGAGCCAATGTTTGATTAACTTTAACAGCAAAGAAAACTGCAATTTTGCCACCGTCGCCTGCCAATTCAGGGGCGTCAAAAGTACAGCTTGAACCCGCTGCATTATTGGGCGTGCAGTTCCATCCTGCGGTGCTGCTGGGAGGGTAGAAAGTGGTGTTGTCAGGTACAGTTTCTGAAATACTTACTGAAATGGCATCTCTGTTGCCGTCATTGAAGTTAATTAATGTGTAATTGATAACCTTGTCTGGGGCTGCAGAGACTTCGCCGTCTGTTTTAACGATTCTTAAGTTAACTGCTGCATCTATGGGGGTGTTGTCTTGTGCCATGGCTTGAGCGGCATTACTGGCATCAAGGGTTGCTGTATTACTCAGTTCTGAATAGATGGGTTTAACTGGTGAATTCAGTTTCAAAGCAAAATCGACAGAGGCGTTGGTGCCACCAGCCACTGTTCCAAGTGTGTAGGTACAAACACTGTTCTCCATGAGGTCAGGTAGACAAACCCAACCAGCTGTACTTAAACTTGAATCAAACTGAGTTCCCTCAAGTATTGTCTCTGTCAGAAAAGCTGAATCAGCATCTTGATCACCGCTGTTGCCATAATTAATTTGATAAACCACTGATGATCCTGGTACGACGGAAACACCGCCATCAGTTTTACTAAGTGTCAATACTGCTGATGAGGTGATGGGGGTGAAATCTGCAGTGGCAAAAGCGTTGGCATTGTCAGCACTTACATTAACAGTGTTGTTAATTTGAGTGGTGCCAGCAGGCACTGAACCATTGACTTGAACATGAAAAGTGGTGTCATATGCAGTGTCAGCTAATTGAGTTGGTGTTGTTGTACATGTTGAGCCCGCGGTGTTATCAGGCACACAATTCCAAACATAAGGTGGAGTGGGTATATAAGTGGTACTGGCAGGTACGGTTTCTGTCACTACGACATTGTTGGCTACTTGATTACCTGTGTTGCTTGCTGTGATGTCATAAGCGATGGTGTCGCCTGGTACGGCATCAGTCTTGTCATTGTCAGTTTTGATAGCTGTTAATATTGGAGCGGCTGTGATAGGTGTAGAATCAGTCGCCATTAAATTATTCACAATATTGTTTGCGCCAAGAGTGGCTGAGTTGTTGATTGAACTCAGGCCCACAGAAACCATGTCATTAACTGTGACTGCAAAATCAACACTGTCAGAGCCGCCAGGACCAACTTCAGAAGGGTTAATTTCACATACCGACCCTGCTGTGTTATCAGGTAAACACACCCAATTGGCTGAACTGCCAGCAGCATAGAAGGTGGTTTCTGCTGGTACGGTTTCAGTGAGGGTCAATCCATTGGTAGAGCCTGCATTGGCAGCATTGCTGTAAGTTAACGTGTAGGTGATGGTGTCACCTGGTACTTTGTCAGTAACACCACCATCAGATTTAGTGAATGTCATATCAGGACCAGGTAAAACTTCAATACCTGCATAGCCATTGGTTTGAACCAGTGTCGCATTTTCGACATCGGCATGGGTACTTGTTTCATTGGCCAAGTCGACTGTATATAAGCTCCACTTGCCGGCGTTAACACCCGTAGAAGGCTTGCCCAGAAAGAAGAATAAGCCTGATTGTTCATCCAATGCACTTAAACCACTGGAAGTGGTTATGCTTGTGCCTGCATCTAGAGCAAAATCTGTTTCAATAAAAGCTTCTTCGGTGAAGTCATCTTCACTGAGAACTTTAGCCATTTGGCGACCACCTAAATCAGGGTTGTACAAAAACCACAATGCATTGTTGGTGTTATCCCATTCTAAACCAAAAGTTTTATTGCTAAGAAAATTGGCACCGCCTATCTCAATCATCACACTTTGCATGTCATCTAAATTAATGACAAACAAACTGTTATTTATGAAGGTGAATATGCGTTTGGCATTTGCGCCATTGGTGTTGTCTCTGCCACCGGTCATTAACCCACTGGCCAAGGACTCAACTTCTTCACCAACAACATCAGCAATGACGGTAGTGACGACGCCAGTTGATGGATCAATCGATGTCAGTTCAGCCGTGTCGCTGATTACAAATAAGGCATATAGGACATCATCGATGCCGTCATACCAAATGCCAAAATTGGTGCTGGTTGTGTAACCTGGAGATAAAACAGGGGCCGTAGTGGTTATACCTGTGAGTAAATCAACGGTATAAATGCGATCGACGCCAGCAGTATCATCCTCACCAATAAAATACGAGGTGTTGTCGGCAGCATTCAGTGCTGTGGCACCAGTGGTCATGTTGATTTGACCATCTTCAACAGATGTGTTGTTTCCCAATAAATTAATGACACCAGATGTTGGGTTGATTGTACCAATTTGCTTTTCACCTAAATGGCTGCTTGGTGGTAAACTAAACACCCCATAAATGGCTTGAGCTGAAAGTAGTTGGCAATTTAGAAGTAAACAAAGCGTTGCGAGAATGAGTTTTTTCATTTGTGTTTCCCCTGAAGTGAAATTTAAGTATAGAGGAAAAAACAATTATTTTGAATGAAAAAGGCGGAGCCCCGGTCAATATGTTTATATTATTACAATTTTAAAATATGTTATTACGAATTAAAAACTGGCGTAAGAATAAATACATCGCACTGTCTATGGATGTTTTGTTGTTGGTATTGATTATGTTGAGCATTTCTTGGTGGCAAAACCGTGGCAGCTTAAGTGCAGAGGGCCAGGTGGCTCCAGTGTTTACTTTACCTGCACTGAATGGTACGACATACAGCCTTGAGGATTACCACGGTCAGCAAGTGTTGGTCTATTTTTTTGCACCGTGGTGTTCAATTTGTAGGTTGTCAGCTGATAACCTCAATGATTTGCGTGTAGCGCGTGATGAAGACGATTTGATGATTATGATGGTTGCTTTGTCTTATGAGGACAAAACAGAAGTTGAACAGTTTGTTCAGGATTTGGATTTAACCGTTCCCGTTCTTTATGGTACAGAAAAACAATTGCAAGATTATCAGATCATGGGTTTCCCTACTTATTATGTCATCAATGAGTTAGGTCAGTTATCAGCCAAGTCTATGGGCTACAGTACAGAACTGGGAATGCGTGTGCGTACTTGGTGATTTTTTAAGAAGACAGACAATCATAACAATCTCGCCTTTACCATCTGCCGTTGAAACCGTATAATTTCCGCTTTGTTACATCTTAAAATAATGCAGGCTAAACTGCTGAATAACCAATGAGTACATACAATCCACAAGAAGTAGAACAACGCGCTCAGGAATTATGGGAGACGCATAAATCATTTGAAGTCAAACCTGACAACAACAAAGAGAAATATTATTGTCTCAGCATGTTTCCATATCCCAGTGGTAAGTTACATATGGGTCATGTGCGCAACTACACGTTAAGCGAAGTGATTGCACGCTTCCAAAAAATGCAAGGTAAAAATGTATTACAGCCTATTGGTTATGATGCCTTTGGATTGCCTGCTGAGAATGCAGCCATCAAACACAAAAGAGAACCGGCAGAATGGACCTATTCCAACATGAAAGAAATGACTGCTCAGTTCAAACGCTTGGGTTTTGCTTTTGATTGGTCTCGTGAATTGGCGACATGTCAGCCCAGCTATTACCGTTGGGAGCAGTGGATGTTTGTTAAATTATTCGAACAAGGTTTGGTTTACCGTAAGGACTCTGTGGTGAATTGGGATCCTGTGGACCAGACGGTTTTGGCCAATGAACAGGTCATCGATGGCAAAGGTTGGCGCTCGGGTGCTGAAGTGGTTCGTAAAACCATTCCTCAATGGTTTTTAAAAATCACTGACTATGCTGAAGAGTTGCTGGAGTCATTGGACAACATGCCAGGATGGCCAGATTCAGTCAAAACCATGCAGCGCAATTGGATTGGCAAGTCTAAAGGTTTGGAATTGGATTTTGCTGTAGATGGTTTCGGTGATGTCAGTATTTATACCACCCGCCCAGACACTTTATATGGTGTTTCTTATATGGCAGTAGCACCTGAACATCCATTGGCGATTCAAGCCGCTGAGAATAATGAAGACATGGCCGCATTTTTAAAACAATGTAGCAAAGAACAAAGCAATGAAGCTGCCATGGCAACCATGGAAAAGAAAGGTATGTACTCAGGCTATGATGCCATGCATCCATTAACGGGAGAACGGGTGCCAGTGTGGGTGGCTAATTTTGTGTTAATGACATATGGAACTGGTGCTGTTATGGCTGTACCTGGTCATGATCAACGTGATTTCGAATTTGCACAAAAATATGGCTTACCTGTCACGCAAGTGATTGATGCTGAAGGTGACCTATCAGAAGCAGCAATCACTGAAAAAGGCACATTGATTAATTCTGAACAATTCAATGGCATGGATTTTAACCAAGCTTTTGAAGCCATGGCTGCACATTTTCAGGCCAATAACAAAGGCAGGGTGCAGATTAATTATCGCTTACGAGATTGGGGCGTATCTAGACAACGCTATTGGGGTTGTCCAATACCCATCATTTATTGTGATGACTGTGGCGCTGTCGCTGTTCCAGAAGATCAACTGCCAGTGGTTTTACCTGAAGAAGTTGTTTTTGATGAAACAGGTGGTTCGCCGATAAAAAAAATGCCGGCATTTTATGAAACCAGCTGTCCCAAATGTGCGGCTCCTGCCAAACGAGAAACAGACACCTTTGATACATTCATGGAATCGTCTTGGTATTATGCCAGATACACTTGTCCTCAATCCAATGAGGCCATGCTGAGTGAAGAAGCTGATTACTGGTTGCCGGTTGACCAGTACATTGGAGGTATAGAACATGCCATCTTACATTTATTGTATGCTCGTTTTTATCACAAAGTATTGCGTGACCAAGGTTTGGTCAAATCAGATGAACCCTTCGTTAATTTGTTGACTCAAGGTATGGTGCTGAAAGACGGTGCCAAAATGTCAAAATCAAAAGGCAATACAGTTGATCCTCAAGCTTTGATTGATCAGTATGGAGCTGATACCGTGCGACTATTTTCCATGTTCGCTGCGCCACCAGAACAATCATTGGAATGGTCAGACGAAGGTGTTGAAGGTGCAGCAAGGTATTTAAACCGACTGTGGTATCAAGTTTCAACATTTATTAAAAGCCATGGAAATAATGTCGGCACACTGTCTGGTGACTTGGATAAAGCGCAGAAAGAAATGCGATTGAAAATTCATCAAACCATTGAAAAAGTGACATTAGATATCGGTGAAAGACAAACCTTCAATACTGCAATTGCTGCCATGATGGAGTTAACCAATGCGTTGACTAAGTTTACCGATGACAGTCACAATGGGGTAGCCATCAGACATGAAGGTTGGTTTAATCTAGTGAAAATGATCAGTCCGTTTGCACCACATATGGCGCAAGCTTTATGGGAAGCATTGGGTGAAACCGAATTGTTGTGTGATGTCCTGTGGCCATTGGTTGATAAAAAGGCTTTGGTTCAAGATGAAATTGAAATGGTGGTTCAAGTCAATGGCAAATTGCGCGCGAAAATCACTGTGGCTGTCGGTACCGATAAAGAACAGGTTGAAGCTTTGGCTATGGCAGACAGTAATGTGATTAAGTTTACTGAGGGTAAAACAGTTCGTAAGGTTATTGTGGTACCCAATAAACTGATTAATGTGGTGGTTTCATGAAGACACTCATGTTGTTATCATGTTTGACCCTTACCGCTTGTGGTTATCACCTTAAGGGTGCTGTAAATTTAGATGAAGCTTACAACAAAACATACATTCAACATGCCATCAGCGCCCCCTTGTATCGTCCATTGGCTGTTGCGTTATCTAACCAAGGCCTTAAACTGGTTAATGATGCGTCTGAAGCCACAGCTAAAATTCTTATCATAAAAGATAATTTAAGTAAGCAAATTCAATCAATTGGAACCAATAACCGAGTGCAAGAATATCGACTTGATTATGAGCTGACCTTTGCTGTGCATTTTTTAGATCGTGTTCAAATTGCAGAAATGTCTTTGAATTTATCACGTGATTATTCCTTTGATATTGGACAAATTTCTGGGACCCAGTCTGAAGAACAGGTGTTGCGTGAACAAATGTATCAAGACATGGCACAAATGATAATCAGAGCCATTGCCAACCACCAATAAGGTAAGCACATGCGACTTTATTTCAACCAGTTGGCAGGTCAGCTTAAACAAGGCTTAAAAAAGGTCTACTTATTGGTTGGAGATGAACCTTTACAGCTCCAAGAGGCGGGTGATGCCATCAGGGCTGCAGCAGCAAAACAAGGGTTCAGTGAAAGAGAGACTTACCTTGCGGACAAAAGTTTTCAGTGGCATGAGTTACAAAACAGCGCAGGGAATATGTCATTGTTTGCTGCTCAACGGATAATCGATTTACACATGCCATCTGGCAAGCCTGGTGCCAAAGGTTCTGCCAGTATCGTTTCTTTTGTAGAAAACATGCCAGCGGATGTGATGTTAATGATTCGGTGTGATGAATGGACGGCCGCTAATGACAAAACCAAATGGGTTAAAACCATTATTGATCAAGGTGCATTACTCAGGGTGTACCAGCCCAAAGCAGCAGAGTTACCTCAATGGATCAGACAACGATGCCAGTCCATAGGGCTTCAGGTTGACCAGGATGCTGTGGTGTTATTAAGCATGCGTTTAGAAGGCAATTTATTGGCCGCTGCGCAAGAACTTGAAAAATTAAAAATGCGTTTTGCTGATCGTGCAATTACAGGCAGAGACATCATGGGTCTGGTCGCTGACAGTGCACGATTTGACGTGTTTCGATTGACTGATGCCTTGATGGAGAACAAACCTGACAGGGCCATTCGAATCCTCCGCTCCTTACATAAAAATGATTTGTCACCCGTGGTGGTACATTGGGCTTTGGAACGTGAAATCAGGTTGTTGTGCGAACTGGCATTTATACGCCAACAAAACAGAAATGTCAGTGCAGCTGATTACCGTAAGTTGGGTGTTTGGCAAAGCAGACAAAGCAGCATTCAGGCCACATTGAACCGGTTTACGTTGGTACATTGGGAACGTGCATTGAGTGAATTGAGTGACATTGATCGGATCATAAAAGGACGAAAACAGGGTAACCCTTGGCTCAGCATAGAACGCTGTATATTGTCATTTAAACGGTGACATGTTATTCAATTCAATTACATTCTTACTGTTTTTTCTTTGGGTTCTGCTTGTTCATTATTCGCCACTGAATTGGAAGCTTAAAAAAACACACCTGTTGCTTGCCAGTTACCTCTTTTATGCTGCCTGGAACCCACCGTTTGTGATGTTGTTGTGGCTTTCCACTTTGGTTGATTGGCAGGTGGCAAAAAAAATTGCCCAACAGGAAATTAATCGCAAGCGTAAACACTGGTTGTGGCTCAGTTTATCCATTAATTTAGGCATGTTGGTGGTGTTTAAATATGCTGATTTTATGTTGGATAATTTCAATATTTTGTTGGCAACTTTGGGTCTGGATGTGAGTTTTGCTGATCCTGGCTTGATATTGCCTATGGGTATTTCATTTTTTACCTTTCAAACCCTTTCTTATACTTTGGACGTTTACTACAAAAGACTTCAACCTTGGCATAGTTTTTTAGATTATGCTTTGTTCGTTAGTTTCTTTCCTCAATTGGTGGCAGGCCCCATCGTGCGTGCTAAATCATTTTTACCACAGTTGAAATCGCAGCTTAATGTCAATGTCAAACGGTTTTCTATAGGGCTGTGCTTTTTTATCATTGGCTTGTTTCAAAAATCCGTGATGGCAGACAGTTTTTTTGCACCCATTGTGAATCAAGTATTTGCTAACCACGAAAGCATAGACACCAGTTCTGCTTGGTTAGGTTCACTGTTTTTCAGTGCGCAAATATTTTGTGATTTTTCTGGATACTCGTTGTGTGCCATTGGGTTGGCTATGTGTTTGGGGTTTCAATTACCAATTAATTTTAAATCACCATTTGCTGCCATTGGATTTTCAGATTTATGGCGGCGATGGCACATTTCGTTGTCATCTTGGTTGCGTGACTATTTATACATTCCGTTGGGCGGTAATCGTCAGGGAGCGGTCAAGCGATACCGTAATTTAATGATTACCATGCTATTAGGTGGGTTGTGGCATGGTGCGGCTTGGACTTTTGTGTTGTGGGGCTTTTTGCACGGTTGTTATTTGGTGGCTGAACAACTGTTAAAGAAAACTGCATTGCTGTCACAATATTGGCACAGCAGTGCATTTAAATTGCTTATGGGACTGTTGACATTTTTTATGGTGATGATGGCTTTTGTGGTGTTTAGGGCAGAAAACCTGACACAAGCATGGCATCTGTTTGATGCCATGTTCAGTCCCACAACTCGACCAACTTCCGTGGTGCCCTTTAACAGTTGGGTTATTATGGTTTGTTTGTCATTTATGCTGATGATGTCAGCACAAATCCTCATGCGAAATGTGGCGCTCGATGATGTCATTAGCCGAACGCCTGTTGTTATACGTGCTCTAGCCATTGTCGTAATGTTGTTGTTTATTTTGTTATCTACTGGAAATTCAAATGCATTTATCTATTTCCAATTCTGAGACAAAAAAATGGCTCATGACTTGGCTGATAGCAGCAATCATGTTGTTGGGCGTGCTTTGTTTGTATGAACGTTATTTGCGTCAAAATAATTTCACACCTTCAGTTGAAGTGAGCAAAGACCTGTGGTCATGGAATCGCATGCACAGCCAAAAATCAGAAAAAGTCATTGCCTTATTGGGAGCGTCAAGAATGCAACTGGGTGTTGATACGGTTGTGATGCGTGAACAATTACCTGGTTTCAAAGTGGTTCCTTTGGCTATTAATGGTGAATATCCGATGGCCACTTTCAAAGCTTTGGCAGAGGATGAACAATTTAATGGATTGGTGGTGATGTCATTTATGGCTCAAATGCTCGAGCCTCAATATGAAGACATGCAATTACCCTATAACCAGTATTTTAAGGAGTCACATACTTTGTCTTTGTCTTTGGATGCCTATTTAACTGCATATTTACAGTCTAAATGGGCATTTTTACATCCCTTGCTGGGCTTGAAAGATTGGGTGGATACGTGGTCAGAAAAACACAGATTTCCCCAGCCCTTTTATGTCAGCACCCACCTTGATACCAGTTCATCTGGTGATTATTCATTGGTTGATGTGAAACAATTAAAAACATTTTTTGTTAATGAAAAACGTATTAATTATCAACAATTTCCAGCCATGGGTAAAGCAGTTTGGAAATCACAAATTAAAAAAATAAACCAATACGCTCAAGCCATAGTGCAACGTGGTGGTCGTGTGGCATTGGTTCGTTTTCCAACAGATGATGAGCACTGGTTGCTAGATGAACAATATTACCCACGCGAAAGCTATTGGGATACTTTGGTTCAAGGCGTCCAAGACATTTTATTTATACACTTTGATGATTATGAGGGGTTAAATGGTTTTGAGCTTCCAGACAGTTCACACCTTGATCAAAAAGATGCCAAAACATTCACTGTTAATTTGATTCAAATATTAAAAAACAGCCAATTTTTTAATTGACTGTTTGATTTTAAACATTGCTTGAATCACATGTTAGGTTTAGGCAGACTTACCGTACTGGGACTTTAAGACCATATATCCAATGATGGCTGAGATTAAGGAGCCTACAATGATGCCTAACCGTTCATCAAATACGATGTTAAATTGAGTTTCTTCATAAGCCAGAGAACCAATAAATAAACTCATGGTAAAGCCTATGCCACATAAGGCTGATATGCCGTACAATGAAATCCAACTACTTTTCTCGGGCAATTCAGCCCATTTCAGTTTAATGGCCAGAGCACACAGGGTAAAAATGCCCACTTGTTTTCCAACAATCAAACCGAGGGCAATCCCCAAGGGTACAGGGTGCATCAATTGATCAATACCGACACCTGATAAATCAATTCCTGAATTGGCAAAAGCAAATATGGGTAAAATAATATATGCCACCGCCGAATGTAAATCATGTTCCAAGTTTTTCAGGGGAGAAATATTGGGATCTTCTTTTGAACGAATGGGTATAAACATGGCGAGAATCACACCCGTTAAGGTGGCGTGAACACCGGATTTAAGCATGGCTACCCACATAACGACACCAATTAATATATACGTACTGGTGGCTTCAACACCTTTTTTATTAATCAACCACAACAAAGGAATACAAACAGCCACCACGACTAATGCCGTTAATGAAATTTGTGAGGTGTAAAAGAAAGCAATCACCAAAATGGCACCAATGTCGTCAAAAATTGCCAAAGAAGTCAAAAATATTTTCAAGCTGGTAGGTACTCGGGGGCCCAATAGTTTCAATACACCCAAGGCAAAAGCAATGTCGGTAGCTGCTGGAATGGCCCAGCCTTGTAGTGCCATGGGGTCATCCTTATTGAACCAAAAGAAAATCATTGCAGGTACTAACATACCACCAATGGCTCCGATGCCAGGTAGTATGATGTTCTTTTTATCAGCCAATTCGCCCTCAATTAACTCCCTTTTCAGTTCTAAACCAACCAAAAAGAAAAACACTGCCATCAATCCATCGTTAATCCACAATAACAAGGGTTTAGCGATACTTAAGGCTCCCACTTGTATCGCTACCGGGGTATCTAGTAATAAATTGTAGTAACTTGAGAGTTGAGAATTGGCGATCACCAAGGCCAAAACTGCTGACATAAATAAAAGAATCCCTGCTGATGATTCCATTTTAAAGAAGTTTTTGATGAAGGACGCAGCTACTTTTGGCATGAATTTCACTTATTTTTGAGAGTCAAATGATATAGTACTTGAAATTCAAATATCAAGTATAAATACAATGATTTGCATTCAAATAAATGGACATGCCCCATGAACTTAGTTTGGTTCAGAACAGATTTGCGTTTGGCAGATAACCCAGCCCTTTATCACGCTGTTAAAAGCGGTGAACCTACATTGGCATTGTTTGTACTTTTTTCTGACCAACATAAACTGCATGGGGAATCCGCGCAAAAATATGAATTCATGAAAGCGCACATCAATGATTTGGTTGTTAGATTGGCACAATTAGGCATACCATCAACCACGCATGAAGTCTCATGGTTTAAAGACGCAGCTCCCTTTATGGGTCAGCTGGTCAAGAAACACAAAATTAAACATGTATACATCAATGCCAACTATTGGCCCAATGAAAGAAAGCGTGATCAAGCAGTTAAAAGGCAGCTAAAAGAATCACAGGTTCAATTGAGTGAATACCACAGTAATTACTTGTTGGCACCAGGTACGGTACGTAAAGCGGATGGCAGCATGTATCATGTATTTACCCCATATAAAAAGAAATACATAGAACACCTAAAACAAACTTACCGTATACCACTGGCTGTACCTACTGTTAGCGATATCAGAGCTGTTGAAGTACCACTGTCACTCAATGTCAATTTCAATTTAAATCAATGGCCGATTGGAGAATCAGCACTAGCGAAGAGGCTCAAGCCTTTTCTCAAAGAAGTTGATTATCATGAACAACGTGACTTTCCGGCCATTAAAGGTACCAGTCGTTTGTCGCCCTATCTGGCGACAGGTGTGATAAGCGCACAACAATGTTTGGCTTACGCGCTAAAATACCAAGGAGAAACCGCTTTTAACTCCACTTGGGTGGCTGAATTGATTTGGCGGGATTTTTACAATGATTTGATGTACGAATATCCGCATTTAGCCAAACACCAAACCTTTAAAGCACAGGCCAAAGACCAGTGGTTAGATAAGCCGGCACTTTTTCAACAATGGCAACAAGGTCAAACGGGGTTTCCCATAGTAGATGCTGGCATGCGACAACTGCTCAAAGAAGGGTGGATGCATAACCGAGTACGCATGATAGTGGCTTCTTTTTTATGTAAGTTATGTCTGGTTGATTGGCGATTGGGCGAAGCGCATTTTATGAAACACTTATTGGATGGTGATTTGGCATCTAATAATGGAGGTTGGCAATGGTCATCAGCCACGGGTTGTGATGCAGCGCCGTATTTCCGTATATTCAATCCCACCACCCAGTCACAAAAATTTGATCCATCAGGTGCTTACATCAAAACATTTGTACCTGAATTGAATGGTTTGTCAGCCAAAGAAATTCACAGTCCCCATGTGAACATTAGGAAAAAGCTGCAATATCCTGAACCAATGATTGACTACAAAGTGGCCAGGGTACGTGCGCTGGAATGGTTTAAAAAACCAAATGATTGAACTGACTAGTCTGCTGTGTTGTCGTATAGACATACAAAGTTTCCTGTGGCGAAATTATTTGTACTAAAATATACTTAAACAACAAGACTTCTGGTGCTGTTATACAAATATTAGTTGGAGTAAAAAACCAAATAAACCAGTTGTAAAAAAAATGGGGAACAGTCATGAAAGGCATTATGAATTTAACCACTTTAATACTGATTTGTTTGTCTGGTTCAGTCAAAGCAAGCGAGCATGTTGATTCGGCTGAGATTTTTGAACAAATGAAATCTTGGGTTGGCACATGGACCCGGGAAGGTGCAAACAATTCAAATTTCAGCGTTGAGTTTGAACTGACAGCCAATGACACCGTCCTCATAGAAACATGGCTTAGCAATGGAAACAAGCATTCATTAACCCTGTACCACCTCAATGGTGATCATTTAATGGCCACGCATTATTGCCCACAAGGTAATCAACCCAGAATGCATTTATCCAAAGATTCAACCCTTAATGAGCTGACCTTTAGTTTCTTGGATGCGACTAATTTAACCAGTCCAAAGATGTCACATCAGCATTCATTGGGTTTTAAAGTGGCTTCATCGGCAGGCAAACTCATCAGAAAAGAGTCTTACCTGAGTCAATCGGGAGAGGAACATTCAGAATTGATACTGTTGCGGCAATAAATTAGCTTGGTGACAATGATTATTAACCTCTTGTGACCACAATATAATACCTACCAGCTCAAATATAAGTTGCCAGCTGATTGACTGCAGTTGTAAGCGTTCTTTTGATCTGAATTTAAGAGAATTTTTGATGGTGAAACTGTTACTATGCACGCTGTTTATAACCACCGTTGTACATGCGGTTGAACGGGATGATACTGAACGAATGAAACGCAAACTAACACTGCGTATGTACCAAATCACCGAAGGCGCGCTGGCGCGTTGTCCCCAAGAGGATACCAAGGCTTACCAAGAAACATTGGACACATTTAACACAACATACCCAGAATTAATCACATTAGTTGCTGGTTCCGCTTATCGGAAATATGCCATAGACCAGTATGTAGATGACATCCATAGAAGTCAAATCGAAACTACCGAAGCCCTGTCTCAAGAATGTCTGTACAAAAAATCCTTGTTAACTTCAATGATAAATACCGCCGCAGGTAAACAATCGGTAGCAGAAATGATTAAAGCATTGAAACAGTAGTTTTTTGGTGTATCGTAACCTGAGTTTTACTCATATCCATTTTTAAATATTACGCTGTAAGATGACAAGCGTAATGTAAATTGTGCAGTTTGCGATACTGCGTTGTAGCTAGGCCACAAGTCAATATCACTTGTGGTGATGTGATAATTTAGATTCAAATTGGCCAAGTCTTCTATTAAATCAATGTTGTAATCATCAGGATTGGCATTCCAATCAGATAATGTGTCATCCGTTAAGGTGCCATCGAGTAAATGTGTTTCTGGAATGGGTAACATAAAATCTACCCACCATTGATCAGGTCGGAGGGTAAACCAGCCGGCTTCAGTCTGGTGTGCGATTAAAACAGAATCGGTGTTGTTATCATTGTCATGATCCCAAAAGTAGCCATTGATGGCTTGCGTCTTGGCAAGAAAACCACCAAATACATCCTGATAATTGTCAGATATACCGGTCGAAATGATTTTTCCTCGATTGGCAGTTAAGAAAAAGCGAGCCCTTTCGGTTGCATCAAAATAACCATCAATCTCATGATTGGGGTCTGTCGATGCATCACCAAATAAGCCAAAAGGAAATAAAGCGTCCAAATTAATTGAATTGGTATCGCCGGTGTTGGTTTCAGTAGGCCAAATCATACCTTCTCGGTTTGAAAAATCCAAACCAATGCCAGCTGGTGCTGCTACAAAGTCAGCTCCTAATCCAAACCCAATCTCAATGACTATATTGGATATTTGAAAATGTGTTGAGTTAAAAAACTTTTCTAAAACCCGATAAGTATCTACACTCAATAATGCGTCTGAAACATCAAAAACCAAATCAACAGCAGTTCCAGTCGCTGTCGATGATAATTTAAATCTTTTACTGGACTGAAATGGATCGCTACATTGTTTTGTTGTCATGTCATCAGGATTTATTCCTGCTGTCATCAAACAATTTGAACCATCCACTTCATCATCAACCACCACACCCATACCCGGAGTCATCACATCACTTTCAACCCAAATAATCGCACCATTGGACTGTGAAAGAAACTGGTCGTTGTAGATATGGCTTGAATAGGTTTGTTCAGGTGTATAGGGCCCAGGTTCGGTGGCTACATTGTCTGGATTCCATTGGGTAATTATGGCGCTATTGGCCAAACAAGGAAATAGCATGATGGCTAGAATCATTAATAGTTGAGTTCTCATTATTTTCTCGGATGTACACTATAATTGTACCATCAATAGCACCAATATGTATTGATTGTTTGCAGTTTCACTGTTAAGTCATATTGAGCTGGTTTGTTATTTAAATTAGTTTTACAGAACTTCCACTTTATGCTGTAGTCTATTCAGACCTGTTCTGTTCGAACATGTGTTCACATAATTAGTCAAATGCTATGATGGTCTGTGGAAGTTTTGAAATACCCGTCAATGGGTTAAATGAGGTTGCTATGTATAAAAAAGTGATGGTTTGGGCGCTGGTGTTGTTATCGGTGCGGGTGTATGCAGCGGATGTGGTTGCTTACAACAAGGTGTTGGATGGATTTGAGTATCCATTTGAGGTCGAGAGTTTTAGTTTACAGTCACAAAATCAAACCTTGAAAATGCGTTATATGGATGTTGGTAATCAGGCATCTGATAAGGTGATTGTGTTATTACATGGTAAAAATTTTTCAGGTTATTACTGGGAACGGGTTGCCAAACACCTGTTGGCAAAAAACTATCGGGTTATTATTCCGGATCAAATTGGTTTCGGTAAATCATCAAAACCAGATCATTACCAATACAGTTTTGGACAACTTGCTTTAAATACATGGTCTTTGTTGGATAGTTTGGGGGTTAAAAAAGCGGATGTGGTCGGTCATTCTATGGGCGGTATGTTGGCAGTGACTTTTGCAGTTAATTACCGGGATGTGGTGAATAAATTGATTTTGATAAATCCCATTGGTTTAGAAGATTACAGCCGTTATGTTGCGTTTAAAGATGTTGATTTCTTTTATCAAAATGAGCTCAAAACCACAGTAGAAAAAGCCATCAATTACCAAAAAAACAATTACTATGATGGCCAATGGTCAGCAGAGTATGAGCAACTATTGACGCCATTAAAAGGCATGCTGGCCGGTGATGACTGGGAAACTGTGGCTTGGAACAATGCATTGACTTATGGGCCAATATTTTCGGAGAATGTTGTTGATAGGATGTTACAAATCACCAATAAAACCGTGTTAATCATAGGTACCCGAGACAAAACAGGGCCCGGCCGAGGTTGGTTAAAGCCTGGTGTTAACAGAACATTGGGTGATTATCAAAAACTGGGTAAAAAAGCCCAAAAGTTAATACCTGGGTCAATTTTGATTGAACTAGAAGGTTTGGGTCATATGCCTCATTTTGAAGATTATCAGGCATTTGTCAAAGCTTTTGATCAGGCGTTGGCACAATAATACAATCTCAAATTGGTGTAGCGTTGAGGTGCCATCCATAAATACAAGCTGGGTGGCAATAAATTTTCTGAATTAAAATCACTTCAAAGCCTTCGGCAAATATCTAATATTATTACTATGCACAACAGCGTCGACATCACAGCTGCATGTCTCATGTGGTTGTTTTTTAACATTATATTCATGGTAGGAACAAATCTGTGTGCGGGATATGTAGGTCTGTTCAGTGTCAAAACTTCATTGTTTGTTTGAAAAAAATACAATAAATCATTGTGTTTGCACGCATAGACGGCTAGACTTCCAAATATTAAAAAACAAAACAGATACTGTGTAGATTACACGTTTTGCTTTAATCACAGTGTTGTTAAATTTATTAATCACTTTTGATCGTGGCGCCATGTAATGCTTGTGTGCCCATACAGATGGCTTATGCCATGGAAACGATGCCATAATGAGGAGAATTACCACATGAAATTAGAATCAATTGCCTTACACGAAGGTTACCAATCGGAAGCCACTACCAAGGCTGCCGCTGTGCCTATTTACCAAACCACTTCTTATACTTTTGATGACACCCAACATGGGGCTGATTTATTTGATTTAAAAGTACCTGGTAATATATACACACGCATCATGAATCCAACAACCGATGTGCTTGAAAAACGCATGGCTGCAATGGAAGGAGGTATTGGTGCTTTGTGTGTGGCTTCAGGCATGGCTGCCATTACTTATGCCATTCAGTGCTTATGTGAGGTTGGTGATAACATTGTCAGCACCAGTGAAGTGTATGGTGGGACTTATAACTTGTTTGCACATTCATTACCAAGGCAAGGTGTTGAAGCGCGCATGATTAAACATGATGACTTTGCAGCATTTGAACAAGCCATTGATGCAAATACCAAAGCTGTCTTTTGTGAGTCAATCGGTAATCCAGCAGGCAATGTGGTTGATATCTCACGTTTGGCTGAGATAGCGCACAAACAAGGCGTGCCATTGATTGTCGATAATACAGTAGCTACGCCATATTTGTGCCGTCCTTTTGAATTAGGTGCTGATATTGTGGTGCATTCCTTAACCAAATACATCGGAGGACACGGCACATCGATAGGTGGTGTGATTGTAGATTCGGGTCAATTCGATTGGGTCGCGAATAAATCGCGTTTTCCTGCATTGAATGAACCTGATCCATCCTATCATGATGTGGTATATACCGAAGCCTTGGGACCTGCTGCTTACATTGGCCGTTGTCGAGTGGTGCCGTTAAGAAATACCGGTGCAGCATTGTCACCGATGAATGCTTTCCAAATTTTACAGGGTCTGGAAACATTGGGTTTACGTATGGATCGCCATTGTGAAAATGCAGAAAAATTAGCAGCTTATCTGCAGCAACATGAAAAAGTAAAATGGGTCAATTATGCGGCCTTGGTTGACAGCCCATATTTTTTAAATTGTAAAAAAATAACCAGTTCAAAGGCATCCGGTATTTTAAGCTTTGGTTTAAAGGGTGGTGTAGAAGCGTGTGCCAGGTTCATTGATTCATTGGAAATGATATTGCGTTTGGTCAATATTGGAGATGCCAAATCATTGGCCTGCCACCCAGCTTCAACCACCCATCGGCAGTTGAGTGACGAGGAATTGGCTTTGGCTGGTGTTGGAGCAGACTTAATCAGGATTTCTGTGGGTATTGAACACATAGACGACATCATTGCTGATGTCAGTCAAGCTTTAGAAAAGGCATAAATAGCGCTGTAATTTTGGGAGTGGCCATTGGCTTGTATTTGCACATAAAAGCCAATGGTTTGTGAGTTGTTTTCAATTTAATATTGAAAATATTGTCTGCGTTCGCTACCAATGGCATTGGAATTGATTTTATTTGGGTGTTTGATTTCTTTCCATGTGGTGACATGTTTGCCTGTGTTGAGGTGAGGAAATACCATGTTTTTGTGGGTGCTGATACCTATAAAAGCCAATAACTTTTGTAAACTGTTTTTGTGACTGACATTGATGGATATAAAGTCTTCTCTTGCTGCAAAATAATTGAATACGTGTTTTTGATGTTGTTGGTAACAGTGTGTCAGGTGTTCTGTTGAAATGGGGTTATCAGTTGTTAATAATTCAAAAGTTTGGTTAAAGCAACGCTTCATGATGGGGTGAAAGTGTCCTTCAGGCTGGAGGTTGGTTTTCATTTTATTTAACAGCATTTGAATCGAGGGTATCCATTGATCAAGAGCTCGGTCTAAATACACAAATTTAGATCCTGGAAACAGTTCGTCAAGTTGTTGATAGTCACAGTAACAAGGTGTGTCTGAGATCACTTGTGCCAATTTAAAAGTTTGTTTGGTGAATGCAGTGTGGGCGACTTTGAAGCCTTGCTCGAGTAATGCAAAGCTGATACTCGTGGTGCCGGTACGAGGTAAGCCGATGATAATGAGTTTATTCATATCTGTATTGCTCATATTCAGTTCTGTTCACGGCCTTAAGTTAAAAAAAACTATGGTACAAGATTAGCAAGAAAATGGACATGCTATTTGTAACAACTTAAAATTGATGTAGCAGTTGATGTCAGTTTTGGGATTAAGCATCACATGGTGTTTTGATTGTTGCCTTGTTTTTGGCATCGTGTTATTTTGCTGAACTTTTGGTATCGAAGTGAGGACGACCTCACAGCGCTTTTATTGATTGGGGACGACCCCTTTAGTTGAGGCTTATTTATGAGTTGGGTCATTTTAATTATTGCGGGTATTTTTGAGGTGGTATGGGCAATTGGGCTTAAATACACCGATGGATTTACAAAATTATGGCCTACCATCGGCACCTTATTTGCTTTGGTAACCAGTTTTGTGTTGTTGGGCATTGCTTTAAAGAGCTTACCTGTCGGTACTGCCTATGCAGTGTGGGTGGGCATTGGTGCTTTGGGTACGGCTATTCTTGGTATGTTGTTATTTGGGGAATCAACTGATGTGCTTAAAATTTTAAGCTTGGCGCTGATTTGTCTGGGTATCCTGGGCTTAAAAGTAGCTCATAATTAAGTGATTCAACCGTTGATTAGAAGAATCATTGGGTTTTGAAACCGAAATAATTTGTGGTTCAATATTGAGAACAATGAGTCAGCTAACCGTGGCCTGAGAGCGTGGTTTAAAATGTCTTGATTTGCATTGAATTCAGGTGGCACCAACCCAATATATCTGTAACAAATTACAAATTTTTCTATGTAGCCAACAATTTGTCCACAGCATATTTGATGGTGTTACAGTGTATGACATCATTTAAGTTTTCAGTCCTGTTTTTAAGTGCAGGATACAGTGGAACCTGAATCAAGGGCCAAACTTGATGGCTTGATAACTAAATGAGGAGTCCAAAATGATAAAAAATGACAGACATGGTCTTTCAATAGGTGTTAGTCGATCTGGCACAGATGTTTTTCTTACTTTGAAATGTGTTGGTAAGTTGACGCATGAAGATTATCAAACCATAACCCCCATAATAGAATCGGCTTTGGCTGCTGTTAAAGAACCCAAAGTCAAATTATTATTTGATGGTACTGAAATGGAAGGTTGGACTTTACGTGCTGCTTGGGATGATTTTAAAATAGGTTTAAAACACGGCAATGAGTTTGAAAAAATAGCCATATATGGCAATAAAAACTGGCAACAAATGGCAGCTAAAATAGGCTCATGGTTTGTTTCAGGTAAAATCAAGTCTTTTGAAACAGCTGATGATGCATTGAGTTGGCTGAAAGCTTAAATGTCGCCTTTGTAAAGTCAATTAAAGATTGATCAGGTGTGGTTCTGATTCATTTTCTTAATGCTGTTTTGGTTAGGTTGGTTTATACAACATTTGTCGAGAGACTCATTGTGACTGTTAAAACAGGCTAAAAATACTCTAAATTTGATTGGTACATCGTGCTTATTAAGGAAAGCTTGAGTGTGATAAACTATATGTAGGAAGTCTGTTTGACTTCTGTAACGCTGTTTGTGAAACTTGTGTATTCATAGCAGTTATTATCATTATTAGAGGAGGATTTATGGAATCATTATTACCGATGATCATTCAGTTGGTCAGTGGTGCCGTTGGTGGCAATGTGGCTGGTGGTGTTATGAAGAAATTATCACTAGGTACTTTGTGGAACTCAGTAGTTGGCATATTGGGTGGTGGACTCGGTGGTCAAATACTGGCCATGTTAGGTATGGGAACTGCCACAGGTGGCATGGACTTAACAGGTATTTTATCCAGTGTGGCTGCTGGTGGTGCTGGTGGTGGGGTGTTATTGGGTGTTGTTGCCATGATTAAAAAAGTCATGGGTAAGTGATGTGATAACCCAAGTGAATGACAAAGGGCCTCAATTGGCCCTTTTTTATGCAAGTATAATTAGCTTGGGGCTTTATTATGCCAGGAGCTTCAAGTACAATCTTCGACTTTTTTATTGGTGGTGTTTGTATTTGCTGCCTGTGGTGAGACGTTATAAAGGAGTTTTATGAAAAAATTAATTATACTGTTTTTGGGATTAATGTCTGCTAACACATTAATGGCAGATGTCTTGGGGTTTTCAGTAGGCGCTAACTATTGGAATTATGACATGGATGGCAAAGTGCGCTCACCATTGGCTGAGAACAACTATATAGCTATTGATTATCGTGATAACAATGATGTTAACTTTTATGTGTCATTTGAGCACCCAATCCCTTTTTTACCTAATGTTAAATTACAACAAAACAACATTCAATCAACAGGAGTCATAGCGATTTCTGATCCAGGCTATATGAATGGCTTAGTGGTTAATGTGTTAGGTGATATCGATCTCAGTCATACTGATGTCTTGCTGTATTACGAAGTGTTGGATAATTGGGTTAATCTGGACATCGGTATGAGTGCCAAGTATTTTGATGGCTATACGCGTTTTAATTATGAAACATTGATTGATGATGAGTCAGATTTTGATGATTGGATTCCAATGCTTTATGCCAAAGCACAACTTGATTTACCATTGACAGGCTTGTCTGCAGCAGCAACAGTAGAAGCGTTGAGTTTTGACAGTAATAAAGTATCAGACGTCGATGTGGCTTTGTTGTATCAGCATACCACAGGTTTGGGTGTTAGTTTAGGTTACCGAACTTTGGATGTGGATTTAAAAAATGTGAACAGTTTTAAAAGTGACTTGAAAGTAGATGGTTTTTATTTGGGTGGAATGATAGCGTTTTAACCGAAAATAAATAAATCAGGGTTCAATTTTTTGAGCCAGGTCATGAATTGTAAGAAAGAACAATAAAGCGTCTCCTAGGAGGCGCTTTTTTGGTTACAATAATCTGAACACATCACTTGGGTTCACTATGCCAGTTATCAGCACAAAATTTACAGAAAGTATTGATTTTTTAAAGCAAAGGCTGGATTCAAATTGGGTGATTGGAACACCCTTAGGAATTGGTAAACCTAACCCATTGATTAATTATGTTTACCAATATGCCAAGGACAATCAAGAGATAAAACTTGAAATATTCACCGCCTTGTCGCTAGAAATCCCTCATGGCAATTCATTGTTAGAACGGCGATTTTTACAGCGCTTTAATGAAAGATTCTTTGGTGCTTACCCTGAGTTAAGCTATATTGATGATGTAAGGCACAACACAGTACCTGCCAATATATTAGTGCGTGAGTTTTACATGCAATCTGGAAAAATGTTGCATTCAAAAACTGCCCAAAAAAATTATGTCAGTAGTAATTATACCCATGTGGCACGTGATATGGTGGATAGAGACATCAATGTTATTATGCAAATGGTGGCAGTAGAAAAAACAGAGCAGGGTACGCGATTCAGTTTAAGTTGTAATCCTGATCTGACGCTGGATATATTGCGAATTGCAGAAAACAAAGGCAAACAACGACCTGTGGTAATTGCTATGGTTAATGAGCAACTGCCTTTTATGGAAGGTCAGGCTGTGGTTGATGCTGATTTTTTTGATGTCATTCATGATGCATCAGATGATTATTTCCCACCTTTTGCAACACCAGCCCAATCCATCAGTGCAACAGATTATAGCATTGGTTTGTTGGCCAGTACTTTATTGAAAGATGGTGGTACTTTACAGATTGGGATTGGGTCTTTGGCTGACGCTTTGGTGTACAGTACTCAATTGCGTCAGCAAAATAACTCAACATATAAAAAATTGGTACAACGTTGTCAGATTGATAGCAATTACCCATCTTTGATTCAATCTGTGGGTGGTGTGGATACTTTTGATACAGGTTTATATGCTGCCAGTGAAATGTTTGTTGAGGGATTTGCACACCTCTATGAATCAGGGATATTAAAACGTGAAGTGTATCCTGATGCTCAAATTCAGCAGTTAATAAATAGCGGGAAAATGTCAGCTAAGATAGAAGCAGGTATCATCTCACATTTATTGGATTGGCAGGTTTTGGATGAAGTCATCACAGCCAGGTCATTTCAGCGATTACAGTATTTGGGTATTTTTAAATCTGATTTAAGCTTTGATAAAGGGATTATCAGTGACTCACAAGGCCGAAGATTTTCTACCGATCTACATGTTAAAAGCCACATAGAAGATTTGGAAAAACATTGCTTAGGCACCAATCTTTTACATGGGGCAGTTTTACATGCTGCTTTTTTTATGGGATCAAAAAGATTTTATCAATGGTTAAATGCCTTAAGCAGTGATAAAAAGAAACAGTTTCAAATGACTCCAGTCAGTCAAATTAATGAGCTGTATGGTGGTGAGGCTTTGGACAGAGTTCAGCGTATCAAAGCCCGCTTTATCAATACTTGTATGAAAGTTGATGTGCTAGGTGCTGCGGCTTCGGATGCTTTAGAAAATCATCAAGTGGTTAGCGGAGTTGGTGGGCAATATAATTTTGTGGCCATGGCACATGCCTTGAATGACAGTCGTTCCATACTGATGTTACGGAGTGTGCACGCGAGTAAGAAGTCTGTGGAATCGAATGTGGTCTGGAAATATGGATATTGCACCATACCCAGACACCTCAGAGACATCGTAATCACCGAATATGGTATTGCAGACCTCAGGGGGCAATCTGATGAAACATGTATCCAAAGAATGATTTGCATTGCTGACAGTCGGTTTCAGGAATCACTGCGGGCGCAGGCGGTTGCTTGTCAAAAACTATCGGTAGACTGGCAAATTCCTGAAGCCTTTCGCAACAACACGCCTGAAAAGGTTGCACAACAGTTTGCAACAGCACAAGCACAAGGGTATTTTCCTGCCTATCCTTTTGGTGAGGATTTTACTGTTCAAGAAAAAGTTATTATTCAGGCATTGAAGTGGTTAAAAGTTCAAACCCGTAACAAGTATGCTGTTTTAAGTACCTTGTTTAAAGCATTTTGGCTCAAGCCACATGATACGGAGTTGCCTTATTTAACCTTATTAAAGCTACATGAGACGCACAGTTTTAAAGAGAAGCTGTCTGCAAAATTGATGATTTTGGCTTTGCGGCATATTAATGTATAGTGTAAAAATGTATTCATAGTGTCTCAGGTGTTTTGTTAATGAACAGGTTTGAACTAAAAGTAAAACCACTGATGATAGCCCATGCAGCTGGTGGTTTTCATGGTCAAAACTATACCAACTCATTAGATGCATTAAACCGTAATTATGCGCAAGGTTACAGGTTTTTTGAAATGGACTTTTCTTGGACTTCCGATCAGCAGCTGGTGTGTTTACATGATTGGGGTAAAACATTCACAAAGCTGTTCAATTTAAAAGTAAAGTCAGCATTGAGATACAGTGAAATTGTTCAGCTCATTGCATCCAAAGATGATTTTGAAATTTGCACTGCATCCTCATTGGCCGATTGGTTAAAAAATAAGCCAGAGGTGAAAATTATTACGGATATAAAGTATGATAATTTACGTGGCATAGCGTATTTATTAGCGCATTACCCAGATCTTCAATCACATTTAATCCCCCAATTTTACCAACCAGAAGAATATCAAGCGCTCAGAGACATGGGATTTAAGCAATTAATTTGGATTCTGTATCAGTACAAAGGCAACAAAAAATCAATAGTAGCACACAGTCAGCACATGGAGTTATTAGCCCTCAGCATGCGAGCCTCACAAGCCAAAAGTAAAACATTACAGTTATTGGTACCAAACCACCAAGTATTTGTTTATACCATCAACAATGAAAAAGACAAGCTCAGCTTGGTCAATGATTTCCATGTGACTGGAATATACACTGATTTTTTACCTCATGAGCTGAGTACAGTCACTGATTGTTGTTAATTAAGTTGCCTGCTTGATAATCACTGAATGCTTGTTGCAATTGTTGTTGGGTATTCATCACAAAAGGGCCTGCCCGTTGCACCGGTTCATTCAAGGGATGTCCTGCAACCAGTAAAAATTTGCTGTCTATGTTGGCTTTTATTAACAATGTATTGCCAGGGCTGAGTACGGCCAATTCACCTTGGTTTAAGCTGTCATTATCCGCTACTAATACGTGTCCTTCGTAGACATAAATAAAAGCATTGTGGCTGGGGTTAAGTTGTTCTGTGAGTTGTTGGTTTTTGGGTAGTTTGACATCCCAATAAGTGGGGTGGATATAGCTGTTTTTAATCACACCATGAGTTCCACGTGCTGTTTTGCCAGCAATGACTTTAATGCAAGTTCCATTGTCATGATGTTCGACTGGAATGTCTGTGGCACTGTGTTCCTGATATTGTGGTGCCACCATTTTGGCATGTGAAGGTAAATTGACCCACAGCTGAAAGCCAGATAACATGCCATCAGTTTGTTCAGGCATTTCAGAGTGAATGATGCCACTGCCTGCTGTCATCCACTGGATTCCACCACCTTCAATTACGCCATTGTTACCTACGCTGTCCTGATGCCGCATTTTCCCATCAAGCATGTAAGTCACTGTTTCAAAACCTCGGTGTGGATGTGAAGGAAAGCCACCTATGTAATCATTGGGTTGATCAGAACCAAAATGATCTAATAATAAAAATGGGTCAACTTGGGGCAATTGGGTGGTACCTATGAAGCGAGTTAATTTAACGCCATCGCCATCAGTTGAAAGGATACCTGTGATTTTGTTTTTGACTTGATTGTGTTTATGCATCAGTTTTTTTATTCCTCAAATACCAGTCGATGTCATGCAGATAAAACACCCAGCGATGAATAACATAAGTAGCCAATATGAGTGGTACCAATGTTGACCACTTTTTACCGGCACAGTCAGTTAATTGTATCCACAGTCCAATGACTAAAAAATACCAACAAACCAACCTATAAGCAAGTAACCTAAATCATTTTGGTGTGTTTTGATTGGTTGTAATTTCATTGTATCTAACTTGTTGTTCACAAACCTGATTTCAACATGATTTTTTAATGATTATGTGAACTGATGATGATTTTTCTTCTGACATAAAAACAGCAACAATGTTATCATTCTTGTTTGACTCATTGACACATAAAACCAAAAACCACCCATGAAATATTACTTTTCTGCTTTCATCTACGATACAGAACAGAAGGTTTTGATGCATCAAGAGGATGTCTTGGATATCACCAAGAAAAACCATGCATTGTTACTATACTTACTTAAAAACCCGCAGCGGTTAGTTTCAAGAAATGAGTTGATAGACCAAGTTTGGAATGGACGGGTAGTGACCAACAACACCATTGATCAATGTATTTTAAAACTCAGAAAAGCACTTAACCAAGCGCATCAAGGTGATTACATTGAAACAGTTTATGGTCAAGGTATTCGATTTATCCCTGCAGTTGGATTAGAAAACCCTGTTCAAATCGAGACCGCAAAACAAAATGATCAAGTGTTATGGACAGGGTTATTTTCAATGATGCTGATTGTTTCTGTTGGTTATTGGTTGTTTTCTGAAAAAAGACATGAAGTTCCAGAATTAGCAGAAAACAAACTGGCTTTACAGAAAAACGTTTCGATTGAAGCGCCAAAGCAAGCAGCCAAGGATGATTGGTTGTTGGATGGTGGTAGTACATATTTAAGTTATCTGTTACAGCGGTACCCCAACCTTAACTTGAACAAAATTCAGAGAAATACAGGTGATGAAGATGACAACCCAAGCATTGATATCAGTTTATTAAAAGCCGATCAATCAAAAATTAATGTTCATGTGGTTTTATTTCAAAAGCCAGCTACGAAAACAGCTGTTAACAGTTACCATGCAGATATCAACATAACAAGTCATGACACAAAATTGGCTCATGACCATATTTCTGCTGATAAATTGACACAACTGTTTCCTCAAATTGCACAGTGGGTGGCTCAGTATGATGGTTCAGAATCGCCTGAACAAGTGATTGATCCCAATGTATTCACTCAAAATGAACAAGCTTTACTGAGTTTTTTTCGTGGTTTGGTGGTACAAGTCAAAGGTAACAGTGAAGAGGCATTGAAATACTTCAATAGAGCTGTGGAATTAGACCCGGAATTTAAATTAGCATGGTATGAAATGTCGATTGCCGTGCGTTTGCAAGGTGACCCCAAAAAGTCGATCAGCATATTAAATGCCATTCAAACTGATGATCAATGGCTGTCTTTTCGAGTGGCTATAGCCAAAGGGAATACCCATAAGTTATTAGGTGATTTAACTGCTGCCAGTGCTTCTTATGAACAGGCATTACAATTCGCCAAGGCCACAGCTAACTTGAGTAGCATGACATTTGTTTATACCAATCTGGCCATCTTGTATAGCGACATGAACCAATATGTAGAAGCTGAACAACAACTGTTAAAGGCACTTGAGTATACGGATATCTCTGCTCAACCGAATATGTATGGTTCTGTCATGAATACCTATTCTAAAATTGCCATTGGAATGAATAATTTCCCCTTGGCAGCAGAAAAATCACAATTGGCAGTAAAAGCTTATAAAAGCTCTGGCAATTCGCGTTATGAAATGCATGCCAAAACGCGATTGGCACGTGTGTTGCTCATCATGAATGAATTCAGTCAGGCTGAACTTTTAACCAAGGAGTCGTTGTCACATGCAGAGCAACTAAATAACACCTATGCTATCAGTTCAAACCGTACCAATCTGGCTGTCATTTACAAAAACACAGGACGCTTTCAACTAGCCATTGAGGCCTTTGATAAAGCAATTGGTTTAGATGTCAATCTTGAACTCTATGATAAAGTGGCTGAAATCTATTTAAGCTTGTTAGAAATATACTTGCATAAAAACGACATGGCAAAAGCGCAAGTGACCATCAATCTGCTCGTTCAACTTTACAATGAACATCAGCAAGATGAGATCAATCAAATTATGCTTGAAGCCAAACTCAAGATGGCATTGTATAATCAAGACATATCAAGTAGTCAGCAGTTACTGGATGCTTTGATTTTAAACGATCATAAATTCAGCAAAATATACCAAGGAGATTTGGCTAAATTACAAAATAAATATGAGGAGGCTGAGCTCTATTATTTAGAAGCCTTACTGTCTGCCAATGCAAATGGACATTTTTCTCATATGGTTTTGATCATGAATAAATTGAATGCTTTGTACCTGAATTATAAGACCCACAAATTAGCACAAAACCTACAGCGAACAGCTCAACTCAAGCCCTTTATTTATCCTTTACAAAAGTACCAAGCCTTGGCTGCAATTAAAGCGGGTAATCAAATCAAAGCGATCAGTTTGTTAGAGGAGCTTAAACTCAAAGCAGGTGAGTTTTGGCAAGCAGAAGAACAAAAGATATTTGAACGAACTCAAGAGTCATCCAGTGATTGAATTGATTAGGTTCATGCATTCCGTTGTTCGTCATATTGTGTTTTAATATCAATAACTGAACTATGAAGATAAACATGAAACGTGGATTGATATTGGTGTTGGATTCGTTAGGCATAGGTGCCAGCGCAGACGCTCACTTATACAACGACCAAGGGGCCAATACTCTGGGACACATTGCAGAACAATGCGCCTTGGGCTTAGCCGATGCGGACGGTATCAGAACAGGGCCGCTGAAGATTCCTCATTTAACCAGGTTGGGGATGGCAGCTGCGCAAATGGAAAGTTCAGGAAAGGCGTTGGCTGGTGTTGATGCTTCAACAACCATCCATGCGGCTTATGGTTACGCCATTGAACAAAGCAAAGACAAAGACACTCCCAGTGGACATTGGGAAATGGCTGGTGTACCGGTGCCATTTAAATGGGGTACATTCCCTAAGACACAAGCTTGTTTTCCAGATGACTTGATTGAAACTTTCATTCACAAAGCTGGACTCCCAGGCATTTTAGGTAACTGTCATGCTTCTGGTACAGAGATTATTAAATCATTAGGCGAAGCACACATCAAGACAGGAAAGCCGATTTGTTATACTTCGGCTGATTCAGTGTTTCAAATTGCTGCTCATGAAGAATATTTTGGTTTAGAGCGCTTATTAGAGATAGCAGCCATTGCAAAGGAGTTGGTCGATGAATACAACATCACGCGCGTGATTGCTCGTCCTTTTGTAGGTGAAAACAGTGATTCATTTCAACGCACCAGTAACCGCAAAGACCTGACCACGCCACCCATAGAGGATACTTTGTTAGATTATTTGTCGGCCCAAGGGGGCGAAGTAATTTCTGTAGGTAAAATTTCAGATATTTTCGCCGGTAGAGGCATCAGTCAATGCATCAAAGGCAAAGACAATATGGCGCTATTTGATGCCATGTTGGCTTGTTTTAAACAAGCCAAAGACAATACTTTGGTGTTTGTTAATTTTGTTGACTTTGACAGTCAATTTGGTCACCGAAGAGATGTTGTTGGCTATGCGCAAGCTTTAGAAGCATTTGATCAGCGCATACCTGAATTGGAAGCCATCATGCAGACAGGTGATTTGGCTTTAATTACTGCCGACCATGGTTGTGACCCGACCTTTCCAGGCTCGGATCATACCAGAGAACATGTGCCTGTATTGTTTTTTGGGCCGACAATTAAAACACAAAACTTAGGAGTCAGAAACTCCATGGCTGATATGGGGCAAACCATGGCTCGACATTTTTCATTAGCTTCTTTACCACATGGCAAAGCGATTAATTTTTTGTAACGTTTTATGTGGTGAAGATTCAATGTGTTTTTAGCTAAAAACATTGAAAAAATGTGCATCCTTGGGTTTATTAACTGAAATCAGAACATTGCTTTATTTTTGAGGAATCAAAGCCAACTAGGGTTCAGCAGTTGGTGAAAGAAGTAAGAAATGATTTTAGGTTCCAGTATAATCGTCATGATGATGCCAAACAAACCACCATAAAGGTGCGCACTGTGATTGATGTTGTCATTGTTTTTACTGTTGGCATGAATACTGTACCAAACATAGGCCACAGCAAATAAAATGGCCGGGATTGGAATGACTCCAAATAAATACAACAATTCCCAAGGTGCCAAAAGTATATAGGCAAATAAAACAGCTGACACAGCACCTGATGCGCCCAAACTCATGTAATTGCGGTCATCTTTGTGTTTGAAGTATGAGGGAAGCATGGCAACCACAATGGCGGCCAGATAGAAAATAACAAAACCGGCACCACCAAAAAACTGGCGGTAAAAAGGTTCAAGAAATGAACCAAAAAAATAGAATGTGAACATGTTAAATAACAAATGCATACCATCTGCATGAATAAAGCCATGTGTCACAAATCGCTCGATTTGTCCTTGTTTGATTGCAGGTGACCAAAATATCAAGCGTTCCATCAGCTGCCTGTTTTGCCATGCCATGTATGAAACCAAACAAGTGACTGCAATAATGATTGTGGTTTGATTAATAGATTCCATGGCGTTTATGTAATGATTTAATCTGGCAGTTTAAAGCTTTATTATTTGAGAAACAAATTATTCAGCTGTTTCTGTCAGGCATCGCTCAAAAATAAATAATCACTGTGACAAGCGTTAATTATTTTTGAGCTGATTGTTAAAACTTTTAGTTTAATAAAACAGTGGCAATTTTCTTCGCATTTTCGATGTCTTCTGATTCGGTATCTGCAATCATTGGACCCACATAAATTTCTACGTCGCCGACCAGAATATTGAGACCTCCAGAGCCAACTGATGTCCAATATGCTGCATCACCCACGTCATCTATTGCTTGATTTTGGTTGCCTTGTATCATGAGGTTTTCAACCATGTTGTTAGCCATATTACCACCCAGTTCTTGTTGTTGCTTGCTGAGTTTTTTGGCAGCAGTGTCTTTGACATTTTTAATTTGTTCTTCTAACTGCTTGTTGTTTAATTTAGGTGGTATAAAATTGGCTGGAGTCTTCTTCGAGTTCAATAAAGTCACTGTGATTTGATTGGTTGGTGTCTTTAATCTCATGGGGCGTTTTTCAGCCTTTCCTTGAGCCACTTGCATGCTGTTACTGAACATCAATTGTTCTCTTTCAGTTTTATCGGTCTTATCCCAAGTATAGCTACAGGTGTAACGAGATCTGAAATCGAATGCAGCGGATTTAATTTCGGCAGTGGTTTGAAACAGTTGTTGAATGTCATTAATTGACAAGGCATCACAGATTTGTTCTTTGCTCATGTATTGGTGCAGCTTTGAAGATTTGGCAGTGATTTGTTGTTCTTTATTCTCAATTTGTTTACTGCTTTCTTTGTTATCAGTGCCCTCATTGGATGAGCATGCACACAACATGAGGGCCAGGAAAGTCGAAATCAATCGTGTTTTCATCATTTATCTTCCAAAATATACATTCTAGCTGATTAATCGGTAGACTCAACTGTTGCTGTGGTGTGTAGTTTGTAATTGTGAATTACTTATCAATTCGAAACCCAAGCTGTTCAGTTTCTCTATGTGTTTAATTTGAACTGGATTCAAATCCATCAGCAAAAATCAGTTCTCCAGATAATTGTGAAGCTAAACTGTTGATATAAAGTTCAATGGCTGTATAGCCAGATGACATGATTGTATTGTGGTCATTGTCATTTTGCGCATTTAAGCCATGCTGAATCTCCCATGCATCAGGCATGCCGTCATTGTCACTGTCCAGAGGTGCTGGAGCTGGTGTCAGCCCATCCATTAAATTGGCTGGTCGGTAATTTCTCCAAGTGCCATTTCGTTGTGCTAACTCTGAAATAGATTGGCGGGCTACAATGTCATGAGGGTGTGCACCAATTGTGGGTAGTAAACTCAATTCCAATGAGTTTTCGTCAAGAACTGACACACTGACATACTCACTGTGATTGCTAAAATCAAACGCCATATTTTGATTGAATTGGTTGGAACCAATACCACAACATGCAAACGTATAAGCTTCTGCGAATGCCATGTCTTCCCAAGGATTTTGAACTAGTCCAACATATTCACCTGGATCTTCTACCCAATTGTCTTGTAACCAATAGGCAGAAGGTATGGGTGTTGTTTGGTTTTCTGGGTCAAACCAAAAGGGAGACAAGCTTGTACTTGGGCCTGCGATGTATTGGTTACTTATGATATTAAATTGGCTGTCAGTCTGATTTGTTTGGCCACCAACCACATTGTGGTGAACAAAACCTTCACGACCATTGTAGACCATGTTGTTGATGACTTCAGCTGGGCCAACAGACAGTGCAGGTGTCCGATTTCTTGCATGAGTAAATACATTTTTTATGATTGAAATATAGCCACCAGTGCGATCGTCAGGTTGGCAATTACCCGTATCTAAACAGGGACGATGGTTAATTACACCTTTGTTATGAGTCCAGCCGTTGAGCGTGTCATAAATTGGAAAAGACAGGTGTGAGTGTTGTAAGGTGATGTAGGATGCGCCGCCCCAAAAATCGATGGTTTCATCAGCACCATGTGATGCATCAATGTGATCCAACATGATGTGATTGGCGGTAGAAAACTGAATGGCATCATGTTGATTAGACGGCCATTGGTTATCGGGATCAGGTGGTCTTATTCTGACATGTCTAATGATGATGTTACTGATGTCTTCACCATAAGTGGTGTACATGTGTCCAACCAAAGTGATGCCGGCACCTGTTGCAGTTTGGCCCGCTATGGTCAAATCACCATGAGGAATGTGTAAGTCTCCTGTAATGATACCTGATACATTAAAAACAACAATTCTTGATCCAGCTTGAGAAACAGCCCACTGTAAACTACCTGTGCCAGAAGCATTCAGGTTGGTAACAATATGAACATCTCCACCTCTGCCACCACTGACCATGGCTCCAAAGCCTTCTGCTTCAGGAAACGCTTTTATTTGCCCCCACCCCAAGGCTGTTTGAAGTGATAAAGCAAAAAATAACATTGGTTTATTTACGTACAAAGTCAAATTCCAGTAAAGGTGTTGATACATTCAAACACAAAAAAGACCTTTTGTTTGAGTTTTGAATCACATAATAAATCAGTTATACAAACGATTCGCAATATCAGTCCATATAATGAAGCAGACTAACTTTAAAATACGCAGCATACCAACAAACATGTCAGTTTTATTTTTAATATGATGTGACTTTTAATGAACTAACAGTAGATTGAATTCATGCCAACAATTAAAAACCAGCAATACCATCAAAGAATGAATCTCGTTGTCAGGCATATTTATGCAGAAATTGCTTTGCCTACACCAAAGGGTTTAACGCTAGATTATTTAAGTGGCTTGGCATGTTTTTCCAAATACCATTTTCACCGCTTATTTGCCGCACATGTTGGCATGAATCTAAATCAATTTATTCAACGGTTGCGGTTAAAAAAAGCCTCATATCAATTGGCATTTCAACATGAAATTAAAATCATTGATATCGCACTGGAAGCCGCTTTTGAAAATCATGAGTCTTTTTCGCGTGCGTTTAAGCGTATTTATAAACAAACACCCAGTCAATTTAGAAAACAACCGAACTGGTTAGAATGGTCAATAAAAAATCAATATCAATTACCTAAGGAGGTAAGCAAAGTGAATGTAAATATCATCCAATTCCCTGATACCAAAGTGGCAGCACTTGAACACAAAGGCAGTCCACAACTGTTAAATCGGACCGTAGCAAAATTCATTGAGTGGCGAAAAAGCAGTGGTCAATCACCTGTCAATAGTAGCCAAACTTATGGTATTGCTTATCATGATCCAGCAACCACTCCCGAAGATGAATTCCGTTGGGATGCTTGTGGCTCAATTAAATCAGATGTTCGTCCTAACCCACAAGGGGTGGTTACAAAAACCATTCCAGGTGGGCGATGTGCTCACATCACTCATCATGGACCACATGAGTTGATGGATGATAAAATCAGATACATATACCAGCAATGGGTTCCAGAAAATAATGAAGAACTGCGAGATTTTCCGTGTTTTTTTCAATACCAAAATCTATTTCCAGCAGTGGCAGAAAAGGACCTCATTACAGACATTTTTATTCCTATAGTTTGAGCGTGTTGATGAGCTGATTGATTAACACGTTATTTTTAAATAATGAAAAAGAAAAAGGGCTGCATGGTACAGCCCTTTTTGAAAACCATGAAAATTCACTGAAATTACTCAATCACCACATCAATGTAATAGTGTTTTTTGCCATCAATTTTTTTACTAATTAGACCATGAACATCAGATTCAAAACCTGGGAATTCATGGTTAAATTGTTTGATGTATTGTAAATATTTTATGATTTCTGGGGTAAACCTTTCTCCGGGCACCATTAAAGGAATTCCGGGAGGGTAGGGGGTAATCATCATTGCCGTGACTCGACCTTCCAAATCATCAATTGAAACCCTTTCAACTTGACTGTGGGCCATTTTATCCCAAGCATCAGCTGGAATCATTGCTGGTTCGATATTTGACAAGTACATGTCATTGGTTATTTTCGCCACATCGAACTTTTGAAACATGTTGTGGATTTGTTGACAAAGATCTTTTAAACCTATGCGCTCATATTCAGGTCTTTTGGCTACAAACTCAGGCATGATACGCCACATGGGAAGGTTTTGGTCATAATCATCTTTAAACTGTTGTAGCTCAGTTACCAAGGAATTCCAACGCCCTTTGGTTATTCCTATGTTAAACATAATGAAAAAGGAATACAGTCCTGTTTTTTCCACGACTATGCCGTGCTCAACTAAATATTTATTTAATAAAGTGGCAGGTACACCAAATTCACTGAACTCACCTTTGACATTCAAACCCGGTGTGATGATGGTTGCTTTGATTGGGTCCAGCATATTAAAATTGTTGTCTTGGATGTCAAAATCATGCCATTCTTCATCAGGATTTATCATCCAATCTTCTTGAATCGGGGTGTCACCATCTCCGAGGTGCTCTGGACCCCAAACCTTGAACCACCATTCGTCTTCACCAAATTCGTCATCCACCTTTCGCATGGCTTTTCTGAAGTTCAGTGCTTCACACAAAGACTCATCTACCAAAGCACGTCCAGCAGGCTGTTCCATCATTGATGCGGCAACATCACAAGATGCAATAATTGAGTATTGTGGACTGGTGGATGTGTGCATCAAAAATGACTCGTTGAAACGGTGCATATCAAAACTTGAATTAATTGGTTCTTGAACAAGTATTTGTGAGGCTTGAGACAACCCTGCCAGTAATTTATGAGTGGATTGGGTGGCAAATACCGTGGCATGCTCAGCGCGTGGTCTATCATCTGCACCGATGGCATGCATGTTCTTATAAAACTCATGAAACACCGCATGGGGTAACCATGCTTCATCAAAATGGAGTGTTTCGACGCTGTCCCCTAATAAGGATTTGATGTCTTCTACATTATATATCACGCCATCATAGGTACTTTGGGTGATGGTCAAAATACGCGGTTTCTTATTTTGGGAGTGACTGGCAAAAGGATGTGCGTCAATTTTTGCTGCAATAGATGCTGGGTCAAACTCATGTTTAGGAATGGGCCCAATGATGCCATAGTGGTTTCTGGTTGGCATTAAAAACACAGGGATTGCTCCTGTCATGATGATTGAGTGCAAAATTGACTTGTGACAATTTCTGTCGACAACCACAATGTCACCCGTAGCCACTGTTGAATTCCAAACAATTTTGTTGGAAGTAGACGTACCATTGGTGACAAAGAACAAATGGTCACAATTAAAAATTCGGGCTGCATTTTCCTCACTGGCAGCCACTGGACCGTTGTGGTCTAACAACTGACCCAATTCTTCCACTGCGTTACACACATCAGCTCTGAGCATGTTTTCCCCAAAAAATTGGTGAAACATCTGGCCCACAGGGCTTTTTAAGAACGCCACACCACCGGAGTGTCCTGGTGTATGCCATGAATAAGAACCATCTTCAGCATAATTCATCAATGCTTTAAAAAAAGGTGGTGCAACAGAGTCCAAGTATTTTTTTGCCTCACGTATGATGTGCCTGGCAACAAAATCTGGTGTGTCTTCAAACATGTGTATGAATCCATGCAACTCCCTTAAAATGTCATTGGGTATGTGTTGACTGGTTTTTGTCTCACCATATAAAAAAATTGGGATGTCTGGGTTACTGCGTCTGACGGCACCAATGAATTGTCTGATTTCATCAATGGCTTTGTCTGATTCAGCTTCTGAAGCCTGGCCAATTTCTTCATCATCTATAGATATGATAAAACTGGAAGCACGACTGGATTGTTGAGCAAAAGAAGTTAAATCAACATAACTGGTATAGCCAACCACCTCAATACCATTGGCATTGATGGCTTCTGCCAAATTGCGAATACCTGAACCCGAAACGTTTTCAGATCGAAAATCTTCATCAATTACAATGATGGGAAAGTTAAAGTTTTTGGTCATGATGTGGTGGTCGGTTAAAAAACACCAATTATCGCCTTTGTCTATGCTGTGTCAATTAAATCCATCTGCAACTGCGCCTATTTGTTTCTATAATTGTGCCAAGTTTTCTTTCTGCTTGAATAAACCTATTAAGGTACTTGTTTTCAGGAATTGAAAACTGATTTAATTAATAATTTATATTAAACTTTAATGGTTTGTCATTGGTAGCAGTTTTGTTCTGACTCTTTATCAACTTTGTGAAGGGGGTAAAGAATGATTTTTCACTTCATTACCATTTCTTGCGTGGTTGAAATTTTTTGTGTTTTTCAGTTGGATGTGTTTGGTTGTAAACCTTGATTTTGCTGTTCTTTCCTAATATGATTTTTAACTGGTACCATGATTCACGCATCAGTGCCATACCAGCACCACCCAACCAGCTCTTGTTATATAGTTTTTTTACACCGGCCACTGCATCGGGTGATTGTTGCATCATTTCTTCAGCCAGCTGTTGTGCTGCTTTAACCGGGTCTGTACTCACATGTGTAATCAAACCTTGGGCTAAGGCTTCATTTCCATCAATGATTCTGGCTGTCATGGCCAACTCCATACTGTAGTCTTTTCGACACAGTTCACGTAAGGCCAATGTGCCTCCCATATCAGGAATTAAACCCCAGCGGCCTTCCATAATCGATAAAGAAGCATCTGGAGTTGCTATACGAAAATCTGCACCCAGAGCAATTTGCAAACCGCCACCCCAACAACGACCATGTATGGCAACAATCACAGGCACTGGTAATTTACGCCAATCTGTAGAGACGCGTTGTGCTAAGTTGGCACGCCAAGGATTGATTTTGTAAAGTAAGCGCAATGGGTTTTTGGGTGATTTCATGACAGATTTAACATCCAGGCCTGAACAAAAATCTTCACCTTGACCGGTAATAATGACTGCTCTGATCGCACGGTCTTTGCGCAGTTTTTTGATGGTTTTAACAATTTCTTTAAACATGGCCATGTCCAAAGCATTGCGTTTTTCTGGGCGTGCTAAATTAACATAAGCGATTTGTTGGTCAGTGGTTACTTCAACTCTGGTCTCTGTTTTCATGTTTCGTTTCAAAGTCTGTGTCGGGGTTAATGTAATGATTTGAATTAACATTCAAATGAATTGTTTTTCTCCATGTCTGTGAGTCTTGTAGGTAATAATGACGTTACAGAAGAATAACACGCAGGTAACAATAGCAGATAAAGAAGCGCATTCAAACTGTAAATTTAACAGTTGTCCTATTTATTTAGCTTTGGCGGTGCATATACACTGTGTTTACTGGTGATTGATTTGTGGTGTAAAGGTCTTGGATATTTATAAACGGTTGTTAGGGGATTAAATTGGCTTGACTGATGAGGTCATGTTTTCCATAAATGGCACAATGATGGGCTCGAATTTAGAAAAAATCACTTTTTTCAGTTAAAATCAACCATCAATACAACATTTTTCAGTTAAGTCATGTATATTGCGCGCTCAATTGAAAGTCACCAACAAATTAAGGACATCACATGAAGTTTTCATCATTGGGTTTGGCCCCTGAGTTACAAAAGGCATTGGAAGTTTGCGGTTATAAGAACATGACACCGGTTCAAGAGCAAGCCATTATCCCCGCTCGACGTGGAAAAGATTTGTTGGTTAATGCCCAAACTGGAACGGGTAAAACTGCTGCATTTGCATTACCCGTTTTACAACAACTGATTGATCAAGCAGAACCAGTCAAGCCAGGTAAAGTGCGTGCATTGATATTGACTCCAACACGTGAACTGGCTGAACAATTGGCAGAAACCATTGGTGCCTATGCTCAGTTTCTACCCTTGCGCATCACCGCTTTGTTTGGTGGTGTTAAATTGGGTGGACAGGCCAGTCAACTTAAAGCTGGGGTAGATGTATTAATTGCGACACCAGGACGCTTGCTTGAGCATATTGAATTGAATCATGTGGATTTAACTGAAGCCCAATTTGTGGTGTTGGATGAAGCTGATAGGATGTTGGATATGGGTTTTATTGCTGATGCTCAAAAAATCATTGAACAAACAGCGGTGAATCGTCAGACTTTACTGTTTTCAGCCACCACAACCCCCGCGATGAATGAGTTGGCGCATAAGATACTTAAGAGCCATCGAGAAATTCGAGTCACCAAAGCCAATGCGACTGCAGAGACAGTGAATCATGTGGCTTACCCTGTCAGTGAAGAACGTAAGATGGATTTGTTCTTAGACTTGTTGGCTGAGCATAACTGGTTTCAGGTATTGGTTTTTACCAGCACCAAAAAACAAGCGGATCATTTGTTGGTTCGTTTAAAAAAAGCTCAAGTTAAGTCAGCTTTGTGTCATGGTGATAAGAGTCAGGGCTCAAGGCGACGGGCTTTGGCAGACTTTAAAGCAGGTAAAGTACAAGTTTTATTGGCTACTGAAGTAGCGGCTCGGGGGCTGGATATAGAAGGACTGGAAGTGGTGGTCAATTATAACTTACCATTTTTACCAGAAGATTATGTCCACAGAATCGGACGAACCGGTCGCGCTGGCAAATCAGGTCAAGCCATATCATTTATCTGTCGAGAAGAAGAACATACTTTAGACCGCATCCAACGTGTGATTGGCAGTGAAGTTAAACGAATTTATAAACGTGGTTATGAGGTTTCTGAACGTGAAACCTTAAGGAAGGGTATTGTTGCAAAACCCAAGGCAAAACGTGTGCAAAAGCCGAGTCATAATGCGGTTTTGAAAACCAATAAAACCCAAGGTGGACAAACCAAAAAAGCAGTAAAGAGAAAAAGCAAACCAATTACCAGTCGTGCGGGTGGGAAAAAATCTAAAACAGGGAAGCGTAAATAATATGTTGGTCATGAAGTTTTCAATCTGAACAATTAGGTGGTTCAAATTGTGGTTTGAACGTTAATTTTAGGTTTTGGATTTCAGTAATTGCTGAGCAACATAATAACCGCCATTTGTACCTGTTGAATGAATCAATTCATAGCAAATGTTGGCGATGTCTTTGGGGTCCGCCAGTTGACCTGTTTCATGTAATTCTTTCCACCATGAAAGCATAGGAAAATCCTTTTCATTCTGTTGTCTGATTTCTGCTTGCATGTCAGTATTCATTACGCCTGGGTTGATAATCATGCATTTGAATGGGTGATTCATGCTGTTTTGTTCCTCTGCCAGGGTACTTATCAATCTTTCAAAGAAAGCCTTGCTGGCAGAGTACATGGCCAGACCCGGTATGTCTCTTCTGGCAGCGCCTGATGAAATGTATGTGATGGTTTTTAGGGCATGGCTCTGTTGATAGGCTGCAATGAAGGTATGTAACAAAGCCACAGTCGATTCAATATTGATGTTAATGTGCTGTTTGATTGAATTTGGTTCCATTTGCGCCAAGTGACCAAAAGGAGCTAATGTGGCTGTGTTGATTACTAAGTTAATTTGGTTCAGTTCGCTTGCATCGGTGTGGTTTGTGATTGCAAGGGCTTGTTGAAAGCATTGTTGTGCTGCTTTTGTGTCATTGAAATTACATTTAATGTGGTGTGGGCCAGTGCCAGAACGAGAAAATTCAAACACTTTGTGTTTGGCTTGAATATGCAGCTTAAGTAAAGCTTGGCCGAGGCCTTTTGAGCCTCCTGCAATATAAGTCAATGAAGTCATGTGATTGTGTGCTTAGTTAATATGATTCGCTTAAAATAAGTGAAAATAATTTAGAACCTAATGGCTCAGGCTCTAAATAACAAGAGTGCATTAAGTTTTGTCGTATTTTTTTAACAGTTCATAATCAATGATGATGTCTTCTTCTTTGATACTGAAATCACCATCTGGCATTTCTTTGATGTAACGTTTTAATGCTGTTATTCCAACAGGAAATGCCATATGATCCCAAGGTATTTCTTCGGGTGAAAATAGTTTTGCTTCTGAAGTTTCAGCACCTGCAGCAAAAAAATCATTGGCCAATTCAGCCCGAAAATACACATGAACTTGGTTGCGCTGTATGATGTTATATACGCCAAATAGGGTGACATTCTTTAAACTTGCCTGTACTTCTTCTTTGACTTCACGTATGGCACCTGATCGAGTGGCTTCTCCATTTTCCATGAAACCAGCAGGAATGTTCCAAAAACCTTTTCGAGGTTCAATGGTTCGTTTACCCAATAAAATTTTACCTTGGTGTTCAATGATACAAGCATTAACTATTTTAGGGTTTTCATATTGAATGGTATAACATTGTTGACAAATTGCTCTGAGTTTATCGTCACCTTCAGGAATTTGGTATTTGACCTCATGGCCACACTGGTTACAAAATTTGATGTTCATACTTTTATTTTAACATTGACCATTGAAAAGTGAAGCTTGCTTTTTATTTATGTTTATTGAATGGCTCAATTGATTTTATTTCATTGGTTTAATCAAACATTGTTTAAAAAAAACAAAACAGCATTATGTAATGAAGACATGGGTAATTGAGGTTCAAGGCCAATATTTCATTGAGTCAACAATTCTTAAGTAAGATTCATACCTTTCGGGTCTGATATCACCTTGTTTCACTGCGTGCATAATGGCGCATTTAGGTTCGTGTATGTGAGTACAATTGCTGAATTTGCATTGTCCTAAATAGGCTTGGAACTCACGAAATCCAGCAGCTATTTCATGAGCTGACATGATCCATAAACCATATTCCCACACACCGGGAGAATCAATAATAAAAGCATTCAGTGGTTTGTCATAATACATTTGAGTGACGCTGGTTGTGTGTGCTCCTTTGCCTGTTTTATCTGATAATTTTCCAGTTTTCAAAATCACTGATGGCATCATCACGCGTGTAATAGATGACTTACCTACGCCGGATTGTCCTACTATGACAGTGGTTTTATTGGCCAGCAATGGTTTGATGATTTCGATGCTGTTAATGTCATTTTTGGTGGTCTTGAATACTTGATAACCGAGCTGTTCGTATTGATTTATGGTGTTGATAAAAATACGGTTATCGATGTCAGATTTGTTAAAAACTAAAATTGGTTCTATGCCTTCATTTTCAGCTGTAATCAAATAACGATTCAATATGTCTCGTGTGGGAAAAGGCTCGACGGCCATGACAATCATGATTTGATCAACATTGGCAGCAATGTGTTGTTTTTGACCACGGTTATCAGCACGACAAAAACTGTTGTCTCTTTTGGATATTTTTTTTATTTTATAGCCAGATTTATCACGTTCTACTTCAACATAATCACCACAAATGGGTTTGAGTTTGCGAGCGAAAAAAGCGTTGGCTGGGCTGTGGTCTTCACATTTTAGCAAACTGGCAGTGGTTTTTTGAGTTGAGCTTACACGATAGAGTTCTGTCATGTTGACATGGTAACTGAAATATTTGATTAATCCAACAATCACCGTATCTTCAGGTTAAAATAAGACGCTTACCAGTAAGGAACATATTGATGAGCAATAAAAGCAATTTAATTTGGATTGATTTAGAAATGACAGGCTTGAATCCGGCCAAAGATCACATCATAGAAATAGCCACCATTGTGACCGACCAAGAATTGGAAATCATAGCCAGGGGGCCAAGTATAGCCATTCATCAAAGTGAAAAGGTCTTACATGGCATGGATGAATGGAACACTGAACATCACAGCCAATCCGGGTTATGGGATAGGGTGGTGGCATCTGATATATCAGCCAGAGAAGCTGAACAACTGACCATTGAGTTTTTGCAAGAACATGTGCCAATCCATTCATCACCAATGTGTGGTAATAGCATATGCCAAGACCGAAGATTTATGGCTAAGTGGATGCCGCAACTTGAAAACTATTTCCATTACCGACAAATTGATGTCAGTTCAATTAAAGAGTTAATCAGGCGTTGGAGTCCGCATTTATTAGATGGTTTTAGTAAGACAGGTCAGCATTTGGCATTGGCAGACATTGAAGAATCTATCAAGGAGTTGAAATATTATCGTCAATTCATGGGAGAAATAGCAGGCCAAAAAAAACCACCTGAATAACAGGTGGTTTTTAACAAAATTAATGGCTGGGTTTATGGCAAATGATTTGCCAAAACATCTTTCAATGCTTTTTCTGTTACTGGTTTAACTAAATATTCTTTGGCCCCTTGTCTCAATCCCCATACACGATCAGTTTCTAATTTTTTCGTGGTTACAATGATGATGGGAATGTGTGCAGTTCTCTCATCCTTGCTGATTTTTCGAGTGGCTTGAAAGCCATTTAAATCAGGCATGACTACATCCATCAAAATCAAATCAGGGAGTTGTTCCCTGGCGATTTGAATCCCCTCTTTCCCATCTTCAGTCAGGATGGTTTCGTGACCCAATTTCTCAACAATTTTTTGCATGCCATATAGTTGGGAAGGCGAGTCATCGATGATTAATATTCTTGCCATAAATTTATCCTTGTTTTTAACCTACGATTATCTTAATGAATATTGAAGCCAATTGCAAAAAAATGTGAGAGAACTGTTAGCACCAGCACATTATAAATGCAGATAACTTCTTGCTTCTGGAATAATAACCAAAAATTGTCAATAAAAACACCCTAAACTGTGATTAAAATTTGTACTGAATCATTATTTACTTAAGCCGATTTCTCGTAATCTTTGATTAAGAAAATCACGAGCCGTTATATCAGGATACTTTGCGCCATTGCCTAAACAAGAAGGAATACAACTGAGTACAGCATTGGGGTGCGGGTGACAGAAAAATGGCATGGAATAACGGTCAGCTGTTTTTTCCAGAGGATTGACTACCCTGTGAGTGGTGGCGGGTATCACTTCATTGGTGATTCTGGAAAGCATGTCACCTGAATCAACTACAATCTGACCTGGCGTACTGTCTACAGCCAGCCATTGACCATTCCTGTCGAGTAATTCAAGGCCGCTGTCTGTTGCACCAACCAATAAGGTAATCAAATTAATGTCCTCATGAGCAGCGGCTCTAACAGAGCCTGGTAAATCAAACTCAGTCATGGGGGGGTAGTGAATGGCTCGAAGTATAGAGTTTCCATCTTGTGTCATTTTCTCAAAGAAATCTTGAGGGACGTCCAAAGCTGTGGCTAATGACTTGAACATCACTTGAGCGGTTTGATCCAACTGGTCATACAAGGCATAAGTTTTACGTTTAAATTCAGCGACCTCTTTAGGCCATAAATTAGCGGGGTACTCTTGTGTCAATGGGTGGTCATTTTCCAATTCACGACCAATGTGCCAAAATTCTTTTAAATCTGGATTTTGACTGTTCTTGGCATGTTCTTGGAGTCTGGGAACATAGCCTCTTTTACCGCCATCATGAATGTTGTATTGTTGTTTGGTTTCAGGGGGTAATTTAAAAAATGTTTTAAAAACTTGATAGCTGTCATCTACCAAAGAAAAATCAAACTGGTAAGGGTTTAAAACAACAAAGCCATAATCGACCAAACCCGCATAAAAGTTATCTACAAATCGTTGTTTCTCTATCGTGGTTCCTGCCAAGTAATCTATTAAATTTAACTCGGGAACTTTTCTGATGGTTTGTGTAGTCATGCTTGCTCAGTCTTTTGTTAAGGTTAAGTGTATGTTTGTTTTCGATTGATCCACTTGTTTAATTTCGCTGAAAAGATCATTTTCTGCTGGTGTTGCATTACCCGTCATGCTTAATTTTGCCGAAAATTCGAGTTGTTCAAATTGGCTGAGCTTTCTTTCAGGGTTGAGGCTGTTTTGATCTGTAATGGTGACAGCAATTGGCCATGAAAATGGTGCTGAAACAGGGACAGCTGCAATGGGCATGGGTGGGCCGTTGGTTTGTTTGGCATAAATAAATATACGTGCATTGTTATCTAATGTCATCGATTTCACCGCATCACTGGCATCAACCACCACATAATAGCTGATGTCATTTGAAGGTGTTTCATTTTCAATCGGTGGTTTATTAAGTGCGGCTCTTGCCATGTTGATTTGTTTACCAATGGTGGCTTTTATTTTTTCATTTTCTACCAATGAAAACAATTCAGTCCATAGTGTTTCAGCTTGGTCAAACTGTTGATTTTCATAATAAACAATGCCCTGTAACCACATGGCTTTTTGATTTTTTGGATCAATCGACATGGCTTGTTTAAGGTAAGTCTCTGGCGCACCCAAGAAGCTTCCAGTATCATTTTTAAATGCAGTGGCTTCGGCCAAATCAGTCAATATATAAGGGTTGTTGGGTTCGATTTCATTGGCTCGTTGGTATGCATCAACTGCAGCGGAGTAATTTTGCATTGACATCATACTGCGTGCATATAACAGCTGTCCTTCAACATCATCTGGATTTTCTGCCAGCTTTTGTTCCAATTGTTTAATGGCCGTAGCTAAATCAGGAGTTTCGTTGTTTGTATTGACAGTGGTACGTTGTTCTATGGGAATGTCGTGAAACCACAAGTAATCAATTAAGAATGTAGCGGGTAATATCATCAAGGTGATAAGCAAAGTGATGTGTGCAGATTTTGTTTTTTGCAGTTCAATTTTCTTTAGAGCTGCTAAATAATTTGTTTGTTGGTCAGAAGGTATCGTTTTTAATTGTTTTATCAACCATTTCTTTTCGACTGATTTACCTTGTCGCTGATACCATAAATTAAATAGCAACATGGTCAATGCAGCTACACCCAAATAAATCAAAAACTCATTCATGGTGTTTTTTCCTGATGTTGATAATAAGAATGAGGCCGCCCACTAATAGCACAGCTAAAGGGGAAAACCACAAGAATAAGGTGCTGCCATTTAAGGGTGGGTCATAGTTTACAAAATCGCCGTATCGGTCAATCATATATGCTTTTATGGTTTCAGCGTCTTGACCAGCCATCACGAATTCAGCCACTTGATCTTTCAAGTCTTTGGCTAAATCTGCATCAGAATCAGCTAAATTTTGGTTTTGACAAACCAAACAGCGGAGTTCTTTGGTCAATTGTTGGTACAGTGCTTCTTGTTGTTGGTTCTTGAACTCATAAACTTCAATGGCTTGAGATGATGAAGCCATCAACAAGCTCGAGAGTACAAAAGTCATTAATATATATTTGTTCATGGTGATAACTGCTCAATCATGGGTAGAATTTCTTGCTTGATGTTTTCTGCAGTGAGAACCCCAGAAATTTTATAGACTATGGTGCCATTGGCATCAATAAGAAAGGTTTCAGGTGCGCCATACACGCCTAAGTTAATGGCTGTGTCTCCCTCATAATCTACCAATATTTCATCATAAGGATTGCCCCAACGTTTTAACCATTTATCAGCATGTTCTGGCTCGTCTTTCCAGTTCAATCCAACCACTTTAATTTTTCCTGTTTTTGCTAAAGCAGAAACCAATGGGTGTTCATATTGACAACTGGGACACCAACTACCGAAAACGTTAAGTAACCAAGGCTGACCAATAAAGTCTTTTTCAGTCATGGTGCGATTGCTGTATAAAGTGGGGTGAGAAAATGCCGGAACTGGTTTTCCAATTAACGGTGAAGGCAGTGCTTCTGAATGTTTATTCAAATTAATGAATAACAAAACAATTAAACCAATAAATACACTTAAAGGCACTAAGGCAATGAATACTTTTTTCATGACAAACCTAATCTTGCTTTCATTACTTGATCAACTTGTTGATGTTCTTGACGTTTGTTGCGTTTACTGAACAGTGCAATCACTGCACCTGCCATCATCATTAGTCCACCAAACCACATCCAACGAATAAAGGGTTTGATGTAAATTCTAACAGCCCAATCACCTTGTTTATTGATTTGTTCTCCTAATGAGACATAAATGTCCTTAGTGAAACCAGGGTAGATATCAGCTTCGGTCATTGGTTGTTGTTGTTTGGGATAAAATCTTTTTTGTGGATGTAGCTCGACCAATTGATTGCCATTTTGCTTTACAGTTATTGATCCTTGTTGGGCTTGGTAATTTTCAACTTTCACTTGTTTCACACCATTGAACGTGAACTCATAACCAGCCAACATGGTTGATTGTCCCGGTTTTAATAAGATGTCTTTTTCAACATCTTTGTGTTCTGTCATTGACATTCCAAAAAGGAACACAGCCACACCTAAATGAGCCACAGTCATACCAATAAAGCCAGCATTTGGTTTGCCAGGAAATTTAACCACTTGGGCAACAGAAGTTGAAGCAATCCAAAAACCGCCGAATATCCCAGCAGTGGCCCTTAAATTCAAAGTGTCAAACACGTAAAAAGCAATCACAGTTAACACCGCTGCTATAAAGAAATGTGGAATCAGTGACTTGATGGCTGTCAGTACGTTGTCTTTGTGCCATTTTAACTGCGCACCTAGAGGCAGTAAAACAGCCATTGGAATCATCAATAAAAACAACATCAAGCCAAAATAAGGTGAACCCACAGAGATTTTTTTACCCATGGCTTCAAATATCATTGGGAATATGGTTCCTAATAATATGGTGAAGGTGGCGGTGATAAAAATCAATGAGTTGGCTAACAACAAGGTTTCTTTGGAGTTCAGGTTAATGGTGTCCTTGGAACGCAGTTGGTTGACCCTAAGGGCGTATAATGTCAATGCACCTCCGGCATATATGGCCAATAAAATTAAAATGAAGATGCCGCGGAATGGATCTGCCGCAAATGAATGAACTGATGTGATGCTACCTGAACGAACCAAGAATGTGCCTAAAATACACAAACTGAACGCTATGATGGCCAATAACACAGTCCATCCTCGGAATGCATTTTTACGTTCACTCACCGCTTGTACATGAATTAAGGCAGTACCTGCTAACCACGGTAAAAATGAAGCATTTTCTACGGGGTCCCAAAACCACCAGCCTCCCCAGCCCAGCTCATAATAAGCCCACCAGCTTCCAAGAATGATACCAACAGTCAAAAAGGCCCAGGCAATGTTGGTCCATCGGCGTGACCAACGGATCCATTTTTCATCTATTTGTCCGCCAATTAAAGCAGCCACTGCTAAAGAAAATGCTACAGACATACCAACATACCCAAAATACAACAAGGGTGGGTGGATGATCATGCCGAAATCTTGCAACAATGGATTCAAATCGCGACCATCTAAAGGTGCAGGGTTGGTGATTTCAAATGGATTGGATGCAAACAGGACAAAAGCCAAGAAGCCAGTTGCAATGATACCCAATACAGAAAGCACCCTTGAAATTTGGCTGAGACTCAATGAACGACTGTATCTAGCCACAGCAGCAATCCACAAGGCTTGAACAGTAACCCACATCAATACTGAACCTTCATGGGCTCCCCAAGTGGCAGTGATTCGGTAACGCAATGGCAGTTCAAGACTGGAGTGTTTCCATACATAAGTAACAGAAAAGTCTTGTGTCACAAACAAGGCAACCAAAATCAGGAATGATGTCAGTACCAAAAGAAATAAAACATATGCAAGTGGCCGTCCTGCACGCATCAAGCTGTCATTGTTTTTAAAATAGCCAGTCATAGGTACGAGCATCAAAACAGCGGCTGTACACAATGACAGAATCAGTAGAAATTGTCCAATTGAAGCCAACATGATTATTCGGCTCCTTTCATTTTTTCTTTGGCTTCTTGCAAAGCGCCAGCTGCTTCTGGTGGCATGTAATTTTCATCATGTTTTGCCAACACTTCTTCAGCTACAAATAGACTGTTGGGGGTCATTTTTCCAATGGTGACCACACCTTGTCCTTCGCGAAACAGGTCAGGTAGGATGCCTTCATACTCAACACGCACGTCAGCGGCAAAGTCAGTCACAATAAATTGGACTTTGAGGCTGTCTGGAATCCGAGTTAAACTGTCTTCTTTGACCATACCACCCAACCGAAAACTTCTGTTATCAGGAAAGTCATTAGCTACCACTTCAGTTGGGCTTTTGAAAAACATGATGTTTTCTTTAAAAGCGGTAAGAAAAATAGCCACTGCAATAGATACACCCATTGCCACCATTAAAATCAAAAGCAACCTTTTTTTGCGAGTGGGGGTCATGCTTTTCTTCTCCTATTTTTAGCTTGGATTTGTTGTTTCAAGTGTTTGTGTTTACTTCTGATGTTAATGAAGTCGGCAAATAAGGCCAGTAGAAACACACCTATAGATGACCAAACATAAAAATCATATTTGCCCATATCAAATAATTCCATCATGATTTAACTCCAGATTGTTCATTTTCAATCACTTGATTGACCCAGTTTTTTTGTTGTTCTGTTTTGAGTAAATAATATTGCGAACGACTGAACATGGTATATATATAATAAAATTTGGTTCCTAAAGCCATCACCAAAAGAGGGCGAAGCATGTCCCAATCCTTGATGCCATTTGCACCTCCCATCAGTGAAACTGAGGCACCTTGATGAATGCTGGTCCACCAATAGACAGAGTAGCGAATGATGGGTAAATTAACCAAGCCAATGATGGCAACTAAGGCAGCTAATCTGGCGGCTTTTCTGGGATCTTCATCATAAGCGCTGTAGATTCCCATCACGCCAATATACAAAAATAACAGAATGAGTTCTGAAGTCATGCGTGCATCCCAATCCCAATAGGTTCCCCACATGGGCTTGCCCCAAAGCATACCAGTTAATAAGGTAATGACCGTAAACAATGCGCCAATGGGTACACTGGCCATCATCACAGCTTCGGCGACTTTCATGCGCCAAATAAAAGTCATGACCCCAGCTATACCAACAATGGCATAAATAAACATACTCATCCAAGCTGCTGGGACATGGACAAATATAATGCGATAAGAATCTCCTTGTTGATAATCCTCAGGAGCGAAAAACAAACCATCAATTAAGCCATATAATGTAAATATAACGGCCAATACCAGCATCGGTTTAAGCCAATGCTTGGTGATACGGTAATAGCTGGGAGGTGACCCCATTTCATGGTAAAACTTAACTATTCGATTCATGACTTCATTCCAAATTAATTTTAATGGCCGCTGCTGCAGCTAAGGGAGACAGGGTCAAACTCAATACGCTACAGCCCAATAACAACATCAAATGCCCAAAAGCAGAATTTCCTAAGGTGGTCTCTAAAACCGCTCCAGCACCAAAAATGAGTACGGGAGCTAACAATGGCATAATCAATACACTCAATAACATACCACCATTTTTAATGTTCATAATCAATGCTGAACCAACCGTTCCTAACAGACTGAATATAGGGGTTGCGAGCAATAAAGACAACATCAAAACACCATATGATTGACTGGGTAAATGCATTAAAACACCAATCACAGGGGCAAAAATAATTACGGGAATACCTGTTGTTAACCAATGAGCGGTGGCTTTGCTTAAGGTGGCCAATGGCAAGTTCATTCCGGAAAGCACATAAATATCTAAACTGCCATCTTCGTAATCGTCTTTGAAAATATTTTCCAGGGTGATTAACGTGCTTAATAAAGCCAGTATCCATACCACAGCAGGGGCAATTTTAGCCAGCGTTTGAGCGCCTGCACCCAACCCCAAGGGGAACATGGTAACAATCAGTAGTTGAAATACCAAAGGTTGATAGATGTTGGATTTTTTACGCCAAGAGACCAAAACATCACGTTTAAATAGCGCCCAAAATTTCACTCTACCTCCTGAGCCGAAACCAACGTGATGTGATGATTTGCTAAATCATGAATTTTCTTTTGGTCGTGTGCAGTGAGGATGACACAGCCGCCTTGATTGATGTGATTTTCAATGATTTGATATAACCAGTCACAACCTGCATGGTCTAAATTAACAAATGGTTCATCTAACAACCAAAATGTTTTGTTGAGTAACAAAAGTCGACTCAGTGCCAAGCGCTTTTTTTGACCAGCCGATAAATCACTGGCATGTTGGAATTCATAACCAGCCAGGCCAGCGTTACTTAATACCTCTTCAATTCTTTTGATGTCAATTTCAATTTCATTAACATGTGCCACAAACTGTAAGTTTTCTGCACAACTTAAATTGGCTTTGTTGCCTAGTTTATGGCCTAAATAATGGCTGTGTCTTAACCAAAGGTTTAAATCGGCAACTTCTTTATACAAACGGGATCCACAAGCCAATAAACTTAAACCTGCAATGGCCTCAAGTAAAGTGGTCTTGCCTGAACCATTGGGGCCTGCAATCACAGCCAATTCTCCAGAATTCATGGACAATGAAATGGGTGCAAATAACCGTTCGCCTGACCTTTGGCATTGGGCATGATTAATTTGTAGCTGGGCAGTGGTCAATGTCATGGGTTAAGGCTGATTTTTTATTGCTAATTTTAGTTTCTGGACATTGAAATGTAAAGGAAACTAGGGGGTATCTGCATGACTAAATGGTTTATTGACGTTGATTATGATTTGCATCAATGTTGATCTTAATTTAAGGCGTTTGAACCTCAATAGAAATATCCACTTTAACTGATAATGACATGAACTCATGAGTCGGTTTAGTTGGGATTAATTTGGCAGTTGTTTTGTTGAAGCTACCATGAAGGCGATTAAAAAAACAATGTTGTCACTGTTCTTCAACCGCTTAATCTGTGATTCTTCCCGTTCGTCTGAAAGCAGGAGTTGAATGCTGATTTTGTTGCATTAATTAGATATAGTCACGCGCACCATAATTAGATTAAATGAGAGGGATTATGAATAATGGCATGTTACAAGCAGTAAATATGAAGCAAACGTTTGAGCAAGAAAAAAAACAAATCATGCATAACATCAAAATGTTACAGCGTGAACTGATAAAAGCCTCATTCAAACAAGCAACTGACAAAGGGTTGTACGCTGATTTACTTCATTCAATCAATGAAGAAAGGTCTAAAATTAAACAGTTAAACTCAAAACTAACTCAAGCATAAACGCAGTAGGTTGGTGTTTAAATTTACCACCTTAGGTGACGTTTTTGGGTTGTATGAGGTACAAACAATAGTCTAAGTGCCATTACAGTCAGGTGATATTGCGTGATATTTCACATATTTGATACTTTGCTAAACATTCTTTCATTTCTTTGTGCCAACAAAGAACAAGTTGTAATAGAATTTATTGTTAATTAATTTAGGTGTTAATGATGAGAGCATTTCTATTGTCTTTAGTTGCAGCCACTTTTTGTACACAGGCTAAAAATATTTCCATGTCAGATGACCGTTTTCTTTCTGGGTTGTCACAACTGCCTTTTGGTCAAAAAGTCACATTATCTGATGTCTCTTTAGGACAGTTAGGTGAGGTGTCATTGTCGTTAACCTATCAGCAAGTGTTTGCTGAAAATGCCAAAATTGTCATCCATTCAGAAAATGGTGTCAGTAAAATCAACCCACCTTTAAATAAATATTTCAGTGGACATATTGAAGGCATACCTGAAAGCCATGTGTTTTTGAGCATCCTTGAAAATGGAGTAATTGAAGGTGTGGTATCAACCCATGATGAAAAAAAGTATGTGCTGAAATGGCAAAAAGCCAACCAGTTTAAATTGCTTAATCAAACCAACAGTTCCATGACAATCAATGACAGTCGTTGGTTTAATCCCAGTGATTACCTTAACATCCCTGAAGATCAAATTGAGCAACGCAGTGAAACAAACACAACATCAAGTAATAGGGGTTCCACAGCTTATCAATTGACTGTAGCTATAGAAACCGATTTTGAGTTTTACAGCAAGTTTAATAACACCGGCAACGCTGTTAACTACATTGCTGGGTTGTTAGGCTACATTTCTTCTATATACAGCAATGAAATAGACACCAGCATGTTGTTGGGTGAAACCACATTGTGGGAGACCAGTAATGACCCGTGGGATTCAACCAGTACAGAGTGTGCCTTGTATGAGGTGGGTAAATATTGGAATGACAACAAGACGGGTGTTGACAGAGCATTGACCCATTTTATTAGTGGAAAAAGTAGTTTAAGTGGTATTGCTTGGGTAGGTGTGCTTTGTTATGGTGGGTTCAATTATGACATCAGCGAATCTTCATGTGATGCCAGTAACATGTCAAATTATGCAGGTCCGAACAGTAATTATGGTGGTGGATATGGTGTCAGTTCAGGTCTCAGTGGTACATTTAACCCCAACAACCCCCAAGTGATGTGGGACTCAGTGGTGGTAAGTCATGAAATTGGCCATAATTTTAATTCGCCGCACACCCATTGTTATGAAGGTATTGGAGGCAATAATAACCCAGTAGATGAGTGCAATAATTCTGAAGGTGCTTTATCTGGATGTTATGCAGGTTCTACCAGTTTACCAGGTCCGATAGGTCAAGGTTCTGGAACCATCATGAGTTACTGTCATTTATTGAGCGGTGGCTTGTCAAACATCACTTTGACTTTAGGTAAGAATCATAACTATGGCGTACAACCAGAACGTGTCCCAAATCAAATGCGGGCACATGTAGAGTCAAGAGCAAGTTTAAACCCTCAGTGTATTGTACCACTGGCCAATGACTTTATTTTTTATGATGGCTTTGAAGGTTGATAGCTGAAGCTGTGTTTATTTGTATAGCTGTGAATTGATGGCTATGTGACCTAGGCAGTTTTTGGCCAAGCCATGCTTTGACGTTTTTGCCAGAACGGTAAATGTTGCCAACGAGTTTCTTGTTGGTACAGGTGGTTTCTTTGGTCTAAATATATTGCGTATTGTTGTTTGATGTTTTGGCTGTAGCTTTGCATTGCATTGTTGTCTCCTTGTTCATGTTGTTGTATGGCTTCTGCAGCACTGATTCCCTGCGCAAGCGCTTTATAAATACCTTGGGCTGAAATGGGATCATAAGCAGTTGCGGCATCGCCAGTTACCAGCCAATTGAAACCAGTGATTTGGCTGTTTATACAAGATGGCGTGCGATTTATGGTTATTGAGCCTTCTAGCCATTGTTGAAAAGCAACCTGTGGGGCAATATAAAAGCTGTGCGCCATCAACAATTTTAACCAATTCTTTTCCTTTCTCAATTCAAAGCGTTGCATAAATTGACGATCGCAAGCCAAAGCAACGACCGTATGCTGATTGGGTAAGCGAGCAGCATACCACCAGCCATATGTGGTGGCTTCTAACAAAGTCAGTTGATTTAACCCAAGGGGTTGGTTTTGTTTGAAAAAACCAGTCAGGCATACTTGGTGGTCTTGATGGATGTGATGATTACCTAATTTATTTGCAAAGCTGGCTTTGATACCAGTGGCATCAATAACCCACCGAGTACTTACTTGTTGGGTCATTCCCGCAGTTCTGATTTTGATTAAATGGCCGTCATTTGTTGTTTGACTGTTAATGAACTGACAATTGTTTTGGTAATTAACTTGACTGTTTTCTACCGTGTTTTGAAGCAATTGATTAAATGTGTGGCGATTTAAATGCCAGCCATGACCCATTGGGTTATAAATAAAGTCATTATAACCCAATGTTTCACTTCCCCAGGCTGAGCAACTGCCCAGACACGGATCATGATGCTGCGATAAGAATGCCTTCCAGATACCTAGTTTTTGTAATAAAACTTGGGTATCCGGAGGGATGGATTCGCCAATTTGACGTTGCTTGTTGGCATCACGTTCTATTAACATCAAACGCATGTCAGTCAGTTGGCTTAACATGATGGCAGCAGCACATCCAGCCGGTCCCCCTCCGATGATCACAACATCATAATCTGTGTTTATTTTCATGGTTTTTTTTATGCTTTAGGCTTCTGGTTGTTTATATTTGGAAATGCTTCCACAGGGTTGGTTGCCTCAGTACCATCTTTTAATAAGCTGGCAACCTCTAAATAGAAGCTGGCATCAGCAGGCCCAGAATCTTGTGGATCTATGGCGTTTCCTTGCATCACTACACCAATGTCTTGCCAATGGTTAAGCATGTCTAGTCGATCTTGGTAGCGTCCCCAATTTTGAGCCGCTGTATTTTCAGTGCTGGTACCTGCACCTCGAACTGACCATGCTTGAACTTGGTTGCCATTTGCATCTATTAATTGACCCCCATTGGCCGCAACCTGAGCCGCAGGATACACAGCCACTGGGCGTTGTGCAGGCCACGACCAAAACAGTGTGGTGTTTCCTGTGGGGTTAGGTGAAGGTAAATGAGTGGCACAAGAGTTGTAATCAGTGTGCCATGGAATGGCCATGAATTTTGACAGGTCACCAGGTTCTAACCCCGCATTGCCGGTATGACAAGGGATGTAGCCTTCGCTGAGAACAGGTTGGTTGATGTCAATGGTGTCGTAGTTTAATGGCAGGGGTTTAATGCGAAAAGGACCAGTTCCCGAGTTGGACCAGTTTTTTACATATAAATCTGGTTGTCTGACTATAAAGGTCAGGTCAATACCCGGTGAAAAGCGCCCTCCTAAACAATTCATTAATGTGTTTTTGTCCAGTTTTTCACCTGGATTTAATACTGTTCCGCTGCCTGGATTGTATTGTTTTGCATTCCATTGACTGAGGTAGAAAAATTGAGTTTCAGTCACAGCTAAAAAGCTTTCATTGGCATCGCCAAGTGCCAATGGCATTAAATACGTGGTACCGAATTGACTGGCATCATTGGGATTTCTTACCGCGTTCATTACGCCGGTTGTTGACGGATCAGTATTGGCTGTGATTTCTCCAACCATGTCATGTCTGTCTATACCGGTTTGATTTAAGTTGATGTTCCATTTTTGTAAGGCCACACTTTGAAAAATGGGGTTCAAAGCATCATCAAAATAGGGCTTATAATTGTCTTGAAAGGCACCGTTTTTATACAGTTCCGGAGACAAGTCTAAGTTCATCACCCAGGCATTATAAATGTCATCGAATAATGGCACGATATTTAATGTTTGTGGCGCATAAGCTGGATCTGTTGCGGTAACCCAAGCATGTCCCTGAACGGTCTCAAATGTACCATCATCAAATGCCAATGTAGCCGTAACTGGGCCGTCAGAAGCATCATCAAACCACTGGTCATTGTTGACATCACCAGTGAGATTTGCGCCACCCCAAGAACAGGCTTTTCCATACCCACCGGAGAAAATCAATCGACCTTGTGCATCAGTTTGAATTTCACCCAATGTATCAATATCACCATTAGGGCAATATAAGTCACTGAATGAATCAGCTGGAAAAGACTGCGGATAGTTGTTAATTGTTATCACTTGGTTGTGTTGCCAATATTGTGCGGGTGATGAGGCCGCAAAACTGATTGTGTCTTGTGCCGACCCTTTGATTACTCTGGGGCCAGGATCTATGGTTAATTTGCGAACCCTTGTGGGGTCGTTGAGGACCTTAACTGGATCACTGGGTTGAGGTGCGTTGGGGTTGTTTATATCGGCGTTACGGATGGGGGGAAGTTGGCCGTTCTCATAACCAGAAATACCTTCTGCTTGATTAGGATCTTCGACCAACACGAAAGTGTTGGCTTTCTTATTGGCAATGTGAACAGTCCAAATGATATCCATTACTGTTTTTGTGCCAACTTTAGATCCAATTTGTATCTCTTGAATGGCATCTTCTGGCAGGTTCATTGGATAGGATTCATCGCTGTCATTCAATGAATACTGATAAATTTTGAAGCGCGCAGCCTGTCTTTTTAAAGCCCCGTTACTGTCACGTAAGTCAGCACTGGTGATGGTGGTGTTTTCTGTGTCTTTTTTTATTGGTAAGCCTCCAGTGTGAGCGTCGCTTGAATTCTCTTTAAGCCCAGCAACTGTTTCTGGGCTTAAGTAGTATTCTTTACTGTTACCAACCCGTGCAATACCAATGGCTGGGTGAATTCTGAAATTGAGTTTAGACATGTTATTCTCCTGTTTTCAATTTGGGCAACCAGCATCAATCCAATTTGCAATACTGGTTATGACATCAGTTTGTTGGGGTGAATTGCTGTTATAAGGTGGACTGGGTTGTGGCATTTGATCAAAACCATTGGTGGGTGCGGTTAAAATTTGTACAATGAATGAGTTTTTTGAATCCCCTTTTTCCAGTATTTTTTGCCCCAAGACAGTACCCGTTACAAATTGGTCGTATGTCATGGTTTCCCAAAATACACCGTGTGGTGCCAGTGCGGGTGTCAGCGCGTTGGCACTGACAAAGCTGTTTAATAGGTCTTGTAGATCTGCATAGTTTTTAATTGTTTGACTCATGGTATGGTTCCTCTGTTATTTAGTACATGTTGTGGTTTGAGATAATGGAAATCCTGTGGGGTCTTGTGGAATAATCAGCCCACCTGGATAAGGTTCGATGGCTTCTGGTGCAAATGAGTTTCCATTGGCTGAAATGACGCTGAAGTCATAGCCGCCTTTTTGGCCTTGAGAACCATGACAACCTTGGCAACCTCCGCTGGCATGAGCGACATATTGTTGGCTGCTGGGGTCGTAGGCGAAGACTGATTTTGTACTGGGATTAGGTACATTTGCAAAAGTGCCGGTTAAGCCACCTTGGAAAAACTGCAAGCTGTTATTGGTTTCAGTGGCTAAATTAGAAAGGTAGAACTCTTGAGCGGGTACTTTTTCTGAAGGGGCGTCAGCTACAGTGGCTTGGACACCTATCAGTTGGTAGTTAGCCAGAAAAACATTTGAACCCAATTGGTCTTGCAATTGTTTTTGTACAGTGGCATTAAAAGCTTGTAAGTCAAAGGGGCTTGAAGCACCAGGTATGGGGTATTGTCGCTTAGCTTCAATGGTACCTGGGTCTGGTAGTTTACGGTCTATATTGGGCGTAGAGCATGTAAGTGGGTTGGTGTTTTTGAAAATGAAACCGTATTTGTCATTTGAAACGTGTTCAAAGGTTGCAAAAGTAAATTCAGGAAAACTGGGCGTTTTATGGATGATGTGTAAACCTATCAATAACAGTGTGTCATTGTGAGCCGTGTAATTATTGTCAGTGCCTGTGTAATAAATACCAGTTTGGTGTATGTAATCATCTAAGTTATCCAAGTTGGCATCATAGCGACGCCATGTGGCTTTTATTTCAATCGAACCTGATGGAAGTTCAAAAGTGTTATTGGCATCATAGGGTTCATTATGAATTTTGCTGGCTGTCTCTTTGGCTGCAGCAGAACGAGTAGATTTTGCCTGAAATCCTTTTGAGTTGATGTAGTTATAAATGACTGGATTGGCTTTGGCTTCATAAATGATGCCAGCTTTAATGGCCAATTCCTCAATGTCAGCCACTTCAGTGTGACTGGCTCTGACACCATGCTTTAACATCAATTTTTCAGCCTCTAATGCAAATGGCTTGAAGTACATGTCTGCCAATGTAATTTCACTGGCTTCATCTTGGTTGTTGAATAATGTTAAGTCAGTACTGGGTGTGGCTGGAACAATAGTGACATAACTTGGATACTGGTAATTAGGTATGGCATTAATGTCAGGTAATACATCTGTACCACTCGCTGCATTGTAAGGATACAGTTCGACCCGATGTGTGTAGGTGTGCCAAACCAAAGTGCCTCCAGCGCCTGTGGAAGCCAAAGCGGAAGAATCCGCTTGTCCACGGAAGTATTTTGACATACCGGCTGAAGGATTTGGGTTGGGTTTGGCTGGCCAATTGAGTGCAATGAATTCTTGCCAAGCAAACTGAGCCAGCTGTTGCTTGCTGGCATCAACTCCACCAGGTACATCTGATGGTATGTTGGAACTTAAGGTGATGTTTTGAGCGCCAGTAGGAAAACTGAAAATCAAAAGAAACATGTATAAAAGTGAAATTGTATTACGCATTTTAACCCTCTTTAAAATAGTGAATAATAAGTGGCTACTATTGTTCAATAACTGACATATTGAAGTCCTTATCAAATAATTGCATTACCTTACCTTTACCTTACCGATTGCAATAAAACATTTAAATACAATCACATACGGTGAAACCATTTATGTAACAATTAAAAAAAAACCATGGCGATTAATGTGCGTAAATGCAAATATGATGGCGTTTATTGCACAGTCATGGCATACTTAGCACAACAAAAAAGAACAAATCCATTGACATGCATGCTGATATTTCTAAAGAACCCTTCTATTTAGGTGACTGGTGCGTTTTACCTGAACTGTGTCGTTTACAAAACAACAACGACAGCCATCATTTGCAACCTAAATTAATGGAGGTGTTGTTGTATTTGGCAGCCCATCCGATGACTGTTATCAGTACTGATAAATTGATTGAAGTATGTTGGATGGGTCAGCCAATGACGGATAATCCAATTCATAAGACCATTGCCCAATTAAGAAAGGCATTGGGTGATTCAAGTGAAACACCTAAGTACATTAAAACAGTTCCTCGCAAAGGTTATATGCTGATAGCAAAAATTGCTCATGGAAAGATAAACAACCATCCTGTCGAGCCATTTTGGTGTCAACAGGTTCCTTTTTTAGGTACAAAGTCTTTTCAAATTAAGCACAAAGACATTTACTTTGGTCGTGAACAAGCCATTGCTGATTTATTAAATCAGCTGGAACGGTTTGATCAACAAGACAATGTGATGATTAATTTATCCGGTGTGAGTGGTTGTGGGAAAAGCTCTTTTATTCAAGCGGGTGTAATACCGAGGCTATTGAATCCATACAAGCCTTTTAAATTTCAATATGTTGATGCTGTGTTTTGGCAAGCTTGCAAAGAGAATGATGTCAATAGCTTGATAAAGGCTATGTATCAAAAACAAATTTTTAGAACGGTATATTCAATTGATGACATTCAACAGTGGTGGCAACAAAAGCCTACATCCTTTAATCAATGCGTTAATTTAGAAAACGGTAAGCACAAACGAATTGTTTTATTTATAGACCAGTTAGAACAATGGTTAACAGCAAAAGAGACAGAAGCTGTAGAAAATACAAAGCTGTCTTCTTTGCTTGATTTCATAGTACAACTTCATTCATCTCAACTGTTTCTGATTGTAATATCAGCTCGTGATGAGGCAGCATTTTATATTAAAAACATACCAGCCTATCAATCCATAAGTACCGTGGTTATGGACTTTAGGCTCCCGCAAATGCAAGCTTCTCATCACAAAAATTGGATTCAAGACACCATGCAAGCTTCAGGGCTTTATTTTGAAACCAATCCGAACAGGCAAGAAAGTTTGTTGGATCTGTTGGTACATACCATAGAGCGACATCGTTTTAGTTTGAGTACAGTTCAAACAGTGATGTTGAAATTGTATGAACATAAGGACAACAGCAAGCTCCAATATGAGAGTTTTCATGCTTTAGGTGGTATTAAAGGAATCATAGACCAACAAGTTGAAGCAGTGTTTCAATCATGCACGCCGGCTGACCAACAAGCCATCAAAAATCTATTTCCTTTTATGGTGGTCTTGAACTCAATGATGGACGTTAAAGCCAAGCAGAAAAAGATACCGTGGGCACAAGCCACAAAAGCGTTATCAACGCACAAAGTCACAGAATTGATTGACCAAAGGTTGTTGTTCTCCGAGCAATTGAATGAGCAGACTTTAATCAGTTTTAATGAACCCTATTTACCTCAAATTTGGCATACATTGTCACAATGGTGCAAACAAAACCATGCGGATTTATTAAAACAGTCAGAGATCCAATTCATGACTGCGCGGTGGTATCACCATGGAAAAAGCGATGATTATTTATTGTCAACAAGTGAATTAAAACAAATTGATGCTCACACTTACCCCACATACATATTAACAAATAATGAAAATAACTTCATCAGTCGGAGCAAGGTATTCAACCACAAAAGATTGAAATTTAAAGGTTATAGACTGGCAGCTGGAGTGGCTTTGGTTGCGATTATTGTTTGCTTGATGGTGTTTATTTTAAAAACACATGAGGTGCAGCAAAAAACAACAAAGCAATTAAATATTTTAACGCAACACATCACAAATGAATTGAATCCAGAGCTAAAAGAAAAAGGAGAGCTGAAATTACTAGAAAGTTTGAATATGAAGTTGTTAAGAGTGTTTGAGCAATTTCATGAATCTGCAGCAAGCCAACAACAAATAATTGCTCATGCAGCCGTGTTAAATGTCATGGGCGAATTGAGTATAAACCACAGAAAGTCGGCAATGGCACATGATTATTTTTTGTCAACCGAGCACATAATCAAACAAAGCCACTTGGTCAGAGAACCTGAATTGTTAGCGCAACTAATGCTGAGTCAATATTGGCTGGGGTATTTGGGCTTTGTTGACAGTAATTTCTCACAAGCAAAAACCCATTGGCAATCATATTTACAGACTGCTTTGTTGTTGCGCCAATTAGAGCCTGCTGTCCAAAAATGGCAACTTGAACAATCCTATGCCTTAAATAATTTGGGTAGCTTAAGTGAACGTACGGGTGAATTGGATCAGGCTGCTGCATATTTTGAGCAATCAATAGCGATAAAAAAGAGTTTGTTATCAGCACAACCTGATAGCAGTAAATTACTGGCAGACTTGGCAGACAGTTTGTCATGGCAGGGCAATATTTACCGTAAGCAAGGTGCCTTAAATCAAGCCAGAAAAGCATACAAAAACTCAGCTGAATTGACAGCGCAAATCAAAACAAAAAAGGGACAAAACAACATCAAGTTACATCGAGAATCTTTGGCATTGCATCGAATGGCTTCAGTGAGCTTAGACTTGGGTGAAATTTCTGAAGCACAAACTTTAGCAAGCTCTGCACTAGACAAGAGTTTGGTGTTAAATGAATTGGAGCAACAAAATAATGATTATAAAAAAGAGTTAATCAGCTTGTATTTATTCAATGCCAATATTAACCGGCATGTCAAAAAATTTGATCAAAGCTTGATGTTAATTCAAAGGGCCAACCACTTGATCGATTATTTTAAAATCAACTTGACCATGACTTCTCAAGTTGCGGCTTATCAAATGTTGTTAAAACGCGAACAGGCCTTGATTTTTGAACAATTTGGACAAACTGAGTCAGCACTTACGGCCTTGGAGGATGGCTTGACTACTTGGGAAGATTACGAGTTGAAGACCAATCAGTTGGCACAAGTCACCTATGTCATGTTGCATTTGAGTCGTTCATTGATGTTAAAAAAGAGTCTTTCTGAAAGCCGTGATTTAAGCCATAAGAACAGCATTAAAGTGCATTTAGACAAGGCATGGAAAGAAATCAATCAATTGTTGATTGACAGTCCACAAAGCCGTCAACTGATGGCCATTAAAGTTGCTGTTGCTGTGGCTCGTGATGAACCAAAAGTTGACCAGTTTTTGATCCAGTCACTCATTAATTCAGAATATAGAAACCCTGAATACTATCAACCATTGGTTGATGAACAGCTCATTACATTTAATTAAAAAAAGAGGAGAAAATATGAAGATACAATTAACCGTAGCGTATGTGGGATTTGGTGGAAATACTGGAGGAGGTCAGTATTTTTATAGCTATTTTCCAGACACCATTAAAGTCAATAAAGAGAATGAAACATTGGAATTTGTACTCAGTGACGCCACCGATAAACGTTTTGAAATTGATACCTTGGTAAGTACAGATGCCAATTCACAGTTTAAACTGCCTGTGTTGCGCTCAGATAAGCGCAGTCTTGATGTGTTAGATGTTAACAGCAAACCACAGCTTACTTTGGTGTCTATAGTGGTGAAAGACACTATATCAGGTTTGCATATCAGTTGTGATCCTCAAGTATTAAATGTACCTGATTGGTAACCCAATCATGCTTCAGTGACCATTACCTTATTGTTTACGGGCTTGTTATAATCTGCCATCATTCCATTTTTATGGTGGCAGTATTTCAACAGTTACAGGGGTCAGCAGATGAGTAAAACAGCATACAATAAGGTAGTGGTTTTAACTGGTGCAGGTATTTCTGCTGAAAGTGGATTATCTACCTTTCGAGATAATGATGGCTTATGGGAAAATCACAGGATTGAAGAAGTGGCTACCCCTGAAGCTTTTGATCGCGCACCCACTACTGTTCATCGTTTTTATAACAAACGTCGAGCAGCATTAAAAGATGTGCAGCCTCATGCCGCTCATTATGTTTTGGCAGCAGCAGAAGACAAGTTCAATTCATTGTTGTTGGTGACTCAGAATGTAGATGATTTGCATGAGAGAGCAGGTAGCAAAAATCTCATACATATGCATGGGGAATTGTTGAAAAAACGATGTGTACAATGTCATCAAGTCAGCAATCAGTATGCTGATTTATCGACTGATTCGATTTGTGAACATTGTGAGCGTGTGGGTACCTTGCGGCCCCATATTGTTTGGTTTGGTGAAATGCCTTTGATGATGGATGAAATCATGCTGGCTTTGATGCAGTGTGATTTATTTGTATCGATTGGTACTTCAGGAACTGTCTACCCAGCTGCAGGGTTTGTGGAAATTGCCAATCAAGCTGGTGCGCATACTGTCGAACTAAATTTAGAAGCAGGCGATCAAAACAGCCTCTTTCAGAAGGCTTTATATGGCCCGGCCAGTCAGGTTGTGGTTGATTATTTTAACAGTCTTGATTGATGTTTAAAAATACGCTTATAGTAATTGTTGCATTATTTTTAAGCTTCTTCATGTGGCTTTTTTTGCAAGCCGTTTTAATTTACCCGATAACAAATTCAATAAAATTTTGGTTATCACCATGGTCTATTTTTGGCTGGATTATATGGATGTTGATGGCTTGGGGAGTCTATTGTTTGCTACAGAAATTCAGTGATTGACTTCATGGGTTCTGTCACAGGTCATAAAAAGTGATTGCCTTAATATTATTTCTTGGTCTCAAGTATTTCCATGTAAAATACTTGGTTTTACTATTTCAATAGATACCCATGTTACATCCTGAATTGAATAAATCTGTAGTCATGGCAATGAGACAGTGCGCTTTGTTTTCTGGAATGAATGAAGAACAATTTAAGTCGGTGTTGAATATATCAGATTTGGAAAAAAAACAAGCTGACCAAATGATTTTTCAACAAGGTATGGCGTTGACACATATTTATTTTGTTTATGATGGTGCTGTTAAATTGGGTCGCGGCACATTGCGTGGTGATGAGAAAATAATAGAGGTTATTTTAACAGGTCGAACATTTGCTGAAGGTGTTTTGTTTGCAGGAGCTCCTAAATACCCAGTGACAGCTACCGCCTTGAAATCATCGGTGTTGGTCAGAATTCAAGCCAAGCCCTTTCTTGATTTGTTAAAAAACTCTGCTGAATTATGTATTAACATGTTGGCTCATTTGTCTGTACGTCTGCATTGGATGGTAAAGGAGTTAGATAATCAAACATTACACAATGCATCTTTTCGCATCATTGATTATTTTTTATCTCATGTGGACGATGATTCAGAGAATGAATTCAAACTTAAGTTGGCAGTTCCCAAAAGAGACATTGCATCACGGTTATCTATTAAACCAGAAACATTTTCAAGGGCTTTGAAATCACTAGAAAAGAAGTCTTTAATTGAAGTTAATGAGAAAAAAATTATTTTAAGGGATGTGGCCAAGCTACAACAATTAATTGAACTAGAAGCCTTGTGATTTGAAAGGTAAAAAAACGCAGTTCTTATATGACAGAACTGCGTTTTTTGATTTCTTACATGTTACGAAAATTAACATTTAAAGCCAGTAACCCAGATTTGAGTTACTGGCTTTTATCAATCAATACACATCATCCACGGTGTTGTGAATATTGAATTTACCAGTTGGTGTAATGATGCGTGGGTCTTTGATGACATGTTTTAGTTTTCGGGTTTTGTCATCAACAATGACTATGGCTGATTTTTGCTCTTTGCCATTCCAAACAGAAAACCAAACTTCATCGCCTTGTTTGTTGTATTCCGGTTGAACCACACGTTTAGCGCCTTCTCCCAAGTCAGCCCATTCGGCGATAGGTAACACTTCAAAGCCTGCATCAAAATCTTCGACATTATAGACAGCCACGCTTTGTGAAATGGCAGGGTCTGGATTGAGTGGTGAGTCAACCCAAAGGTTTTTAGATTTGGGATGAGATTTAACAAACAATGAGCCACCACCTTGGCCATGCAAGACTCTGACTACTTTCCATGCATTGTCTTTGTGGTTGACTGGATCAGTACCTAAGAAAGTGATTTTGTCATTGCCCAGTGCGCTGGTAATCCAAACGGGTCCAAAATCAGGATCATCTACGTTAGCACCACGACCAGGATGAGGTATTTTATCCACATCAGTTAATGCAACCAATTTTCTGTCCTTGGAGTCGATCACAGCAATCTTGTTAGATTGGTTGGCAGCAGTTAAGAAATAACGTTTGCTGCGGTCCCATCCGCCATCATGCAAGAAACGAGCTGCATCAATGGTGGTAACAGAAAGGTTTTCTATGTCTGAATAGTTGACCAACAAGATTTTACCTGTTTCTTTAACGTTAACAATAAACTCAGGGTGTTGGTGAGAGGCCACAATGGCAGCTACCCTTGGTTCTGGGTGATATTCTTGGGTATCCACAGTCATGCCACGGGTAGAAACAATGCGTTTGGGTTCTAATGTATCACCATCCATGATGGTAAACTGTGGTGGCCAATACGCGCCAGCGATGGCATATTTATCTTCATAGCCATGGTATTTAGAAGTTTCAACCGAACGGGCTTCTAAGCCAACTTTAATGGTGGCAACGATTTGTGGCGGGTCCATAAACATGTCAATCATGTCAATTTTGGCATCACGTCCAATGGTGTAGGCATATCGACCTGAAGCAGAAGGTCTGGTGATGTGTACCGCATAGCCAGTTTTTAAAATATTGACAATTTCTTTGGTGTCTCCATCAATCAATGCCATTTCACCTGAGTCACGTAAGGTGACAGAAAAAAAGTTGTTAATGTCTCTGTTGTGCTGTTTGGTTTTAGGTCTGTCTTCTGGTTTAATATGAACTTTCCATGAGTTCATCATTTCTTCCATACCCCACTCAGGAGGTGCGGGTGGTTCATGTTGTAAGAAGCGTGCCAAAGTATCAATTTCTTCAGCAGTGAAGTCGCCTGATGTGCCCCAGTTTGGCATGCCTGCTGGAGAACCATAAGTGATTAGTGTTTTTAAGTAATCGGTGCCTTTTTCTCGAGTGATGTCAGTGGTCAATGGTTTGCCTGTGGCACCTTTACGTAATACACCATGGCAACCAGCACAACGCTCAAAGTAGATTTTTGTTGCAAATGCAAATTCATCTTTGCTCATGGCAGGGCCATCTGAATCAATCATTTGTACGGTGTCTTCAGGGTTGATTCCTGAGGGTGCACCTTGGTATCCAGCCTCTGATTTAGAGGTCACTGGGTGATCTGCAGCTGCGCCAGCGGGCACGGCGGCTTCGTCGTTTCTGGCAGCAGCTACTTCAGCACTGTTTACCTGAAAACCTTGGTTGCCCCAGCTGTTCATAACATAAGTAATCACATTGGCAACATCTTCATCTTTTAGATAAGACAAATTAGGCATGACTGCATTGTATTGGGTGCCATTGACAGTGATTTCACCTGATAAGCCACCAAGAACAACTTTAATTGCTCGATTTTTGTCAGCCAATAAAAAGTCAGAACCAGCCAATGGTGGGAACGCTCCAGTCAGTCCTTGTCCATTGGCTTGATGACATGCGGTGCAATAAGTTTGGTAGACTTTTTCACCTGCAGAAATTTGACTGGCTAAGTCGGTTGTGCCGGCATTCATTTCTGCTTTGTGTTGTACCAAAGCATCTTTATTATCTGCTTGTTCTGCAGCACAAGCACTCATGCCAGTGATTAATCCTGCTATTAACAGGGTGTGCTTTAATGTTTTCATGTTTAACTCCTAATACGTAGTCTAGTGGTATGTAGCTCTTGGGTTCGCAGCTTACTTAATTTGAACCATTAAATTTCAATATGCTTACTATACGTTCTTTCAATTAATTTGTAATTGATGTATGTCAACTGCATCTGACCATTATTAGGTTCTTGTATTGATTTTACCACACCACGCTAAAAGATAAACTGGTATGTCTAGACGCTTGCGTCATGGCTTCAATTATGGGGTCGAGATTGTCGAAATTTCTCACTTGCTGCCACAACCAGTATTTTTTATCAGTCATGTTAAATAAGCCCAGCTGCAATTGGCTGTTGCGAGAAGTTTGGTAGGAAAGCATCAGGTCAAAAGTGGCATAGCCTGGCGTTAAGAAAAAGTCATTTTCAGCATCGTTCACACGTTTCATGGCTTGGCTGAAAACACCATATAAACCGGCATGCCATTTGTTATCAATTGACTGCCATTTGATATTGGCAGAAGCCTTGGGTGGAGAAATGTGATTCAATGGTTGATTTGATTGGGTGTTTTTGCCTCGAGTCCATGCCAATTGCCAAGCAGTTGACCATTGCGAATTCAGTTGTGCCTGATAATCAATTTCCAGACCATATATTTTTGCATCATCGATATTTCTTGATTGGAATATCAGGGCTTGTGTTTCAGGGTCTAGACCAATTAAATCACGGCTGACAATTAAATTGTTATAGTCGTTATTGAATAAGCTGAGGTTTAATTGTTGACTGTTGCCTGAATACCTAAAACCAACTTCAAAACCATCTGAAGTTTCTGATTTCAGTGTTGGATTGGGTATGGCTTGGTAGTTAAATAAAGCCAAATTAAAACCAATGTTAACATCATCATAAGGTGGTGCTCTGAAGCCTCTTACGTACTGTGCATATAAATTTATTTCATCATTCAAATCGTACATTAATCCCAGTTTTGGTGAAAAATCCGATGCTGAAATGTTAACCACTTCCGCATTTGCAGCTCCATTATCAAACAGGCTGTCCCTTTGTGGTGAGAGCTGGTAATGGTCATATCGTATTGCGGGAACCAGCGTCCATTGAGGGTTGGTGAACGTTATTTCATCATGGATAAAAAGGCCAAATTCTTTAATTGTGGTTATTGGGAAATCTCGCAGTGGAAAATTTTCACCCAATACCACATGTGTGGTTGTGCCTGTATTTAAGTTTGTTTCTGCAGCATCCCTTGTTTCTTCAACCTTTGATTGAGTGAATTCCATTCCGTATATGAATTGATGTTGGGTATCCAATAAGGCCAAACTTTTGGTCATGTTTATTTCCATCCCCGTTCTTTTGCTGTCAAAATCAAATTGTCTGAACTGAAATAATGGTACCTCTTGCCTTGTAAAACGGTTTTCAAAGGTGTCTTGTGTAAATTCAGTATTGGCATGGTAAATGGTGATGTTTGCTTCATCAGCCAAAGCTTTATTGACTGAAAAATCATAATCAATACTGAATTGATGGTCTTTGGCGGTGTCATCTCCTTGCAGTGCTGTTGTGAGGTTGAACCTTCCTTGCCCAATAAACGAATTGATTTGAGTTAATTGGTTTCTTTGACTGGCTGAAAAGTTAACTGTCAATGATTGACCGGATAGGCTGTTAAGTTGCCATTTACCAAATACTGATTGGCTGTCCCAATCTGCTGTATCTTTGGCTAAAGTTGAGTTTTCATTGACAACACCTTTGCCATCACTTTGTGTTGCTGAGAGTAACAAGCCCTGTTGGTCAAAATTCCAAGCTGAACTGATGGTTGCAAATCGGCCATGGCGTTTACCGTCATATCCTATTCGTAATTGATTCCAATTGTCATCATCATGGTTGGCTAGTAACACATCAGGATCCCATGTGCTGATGCTGACAATGCCACCCAATGCATCACTACCATACAGGGTAGAAGCTGGACCTTTGAGGATTTCAACACGTTGGATTAAATCAATCTCAGGGAATGCTGAAGTGGCAAATGAATATGAACCCAGGTTAAATGTTTTGGCATTGGGTATGCCGTCAATCTCAATAGCAACTCGGTTGTTGCCGATGCCACGGATGTTGATTCCAGAAGTGCCAAATCGGGTGCCACCATCTTCGATGTGAATGTTGGATTCATATTTAACTGCTGCTGCCATGTCTTGGCTTAATGTTTGTGACAGATGGTCAGCTGATATCACACTGACATCACCCACCACTTCTTGAACCGGTCTGGCTTGTTTATATGCCACCACAACCATATCATCTAGTTCAGTTGTGTCATTTGTGCCACTTGTGTTGTTTGTTTCTTGAGCAATGACAGCTGAAGACAGTGCCATCAATAAGCTGAAGTTTAATGTGTATTTCATTCGTGGTATCCCTTGATTAATTTTAAAATGGATCATGCCCTTAATATGAATGCAGTATAGTCAAATGTAAGCTAGCAACTGTTGACCTGAATCAAGTCAGTTCTTTTTATTATTGCCATTTCTTAATTATTTGATTTGAATCAAAATTTGCTATTAACAATAGCATCTATTGGTTTCTATTTTAGCTCTTGTAGAAGCAGCCTTGTGGTAATTTTTGGCGTTAAAAAGTCAATGAATTATTGGCATGGTGACTCATCAGGTGTAATCAGGTCATAAAATGTTGAGAAAATAGCTACACGCCAATAACGACAGAACCTCTGGGTTAACTGATTAATTGTATGTACAATAGGGGTAATTTATTAGGTAATTCGGCGGCATTTTTAATGTGACAATATGATTGTGAGCCAAAAATATAAGGCAGGTAGTCATAGGCTTGGTGATCAATCGATACACAAAATGGAATGATGCCTTTTTGTTTGGCTTCTTTGACTGCCATTTTGGTGTCTTCTAAACCATACCTCCCTTCATACTGATCCAGATCATTGGGTTTGCCATCAGTTAACAACAACAATAATTTCTGTTTGGATTTTTGTGTTAATAATTCTTGAGTGGCATATCGGATGGCTGTACCCATACGTGTGTAGTAACTTGGTTGGATGGCATGTATACGTTTTTTGATTAATTCATCGTATTTTTGATTGAATTTTTTAATCGGATAATAGCGCACATGTGATCTTTTGCGAGAAGCAAAACCAGCAATGGCAAAATTTTCCTGTGCCGCATGTAGGCTTTCTGCAAACAGATACAAAGCTTCTCTGATGACATCAATGACTTTTTTTTCATCATTAACATAAGCATCTGTAGACAGTGACAAATCGGTTAGAATTAAACTGCTTAAATCGCGTTGTTTGTTGTGTAAATTACGATACAGTTTAGGTTCAGAATGAATTTGTCCTGCCTGTTTGTCCGCAGTGAAGTCAATGAAGCTCAATAAATCAGGTTCTTCGCCATCTATTTGTTGATTAAGCCATTTCCTTTGTGGCTTAAACGCTTCAAATTGGCGTTTGAGTTGCTGCGCTTGGCGTTGTAACTGAGTGGGCCAAACGGCAGATTCACTGGGGGTTATTTGCATCAGTTGAAGGCTGCAATAATTTGGAATTAGTTGCTGTTTTTTGTGATGCCATTCGGGTATTAAAATCCCTTTTTCTAGCACTTCATCATCATATTCTGCTGCGGGCAAATCTAAATCTAGTTTGATTTTGTGGCTTGTTTCTCCTTGACCTATGCTGATTTTATCTAAATCATCAGCGGTTTTGAGTGCTTCATCATCATCACCATCTTCTTCACTGCGATCTAAATTTATGAACTCTGACCATGAAAACAAACTTTCTAAACGAAATGAAAGCAGACCGTCTTTATCTTCTTCAGTTTCAATTTGTTCTGCGCTGTATCGTTTACTTTTTTGTTGTTGTGCTTTGGCTTCACTGCTGTTTTTAGCTTGTGGTAAGGCTTGTTTGTTGGTTTGTTTTATTGTGTGTTGAGGGTTGGGATAAAGCCACATGGGAACCCATGCTGACAAGTTGCTTTCTGAAAATTCAGGTAGCGGATGGTTGCAATTAGGATGCATCAGTAACTTTTTAATCAAAACTTCATGTTGTTGAAATGATTTGGGGATTTGTTTCAAATGGGGCCTTTGTGCTAAATGTTGTCGTACCAAGTTGTGATAACTTTTGGTTAAACCTGGCCATTGGCACAATGTTTTTTTCGTTAAGTACAGGTTATGTGCCAACAGGTGTTTGCTATGGGGGACATGATTGTGACTGGCCATAGCGACCAACCAATAATACACGTCTAAATTACTTTGTTGATTATCAAAGAATGCCATTGATTCAGGTAGATAAAGGTTGTCACGACTAAAGTGTGCCTTTTCAAATCTTTTGGCAGCACCAGCGATCTTTTGTAGCCAATTTCTGTGACCCTCGAATAGTTGAGCAGTGGTGTGCCCTAAGCTGATGGCTTTGTCACCACCCAAGGCACGAAAAAATATGGCCAGTGGCTTTTTTATGTCAACCAGATTAACAGTCGCTGCTGGAAAAGTTGGTAATGACTTGGAGGTGATGTAATGGTGCCATTTAACACCGACCCATTCTTCCATGGTATTAGCTCAGTTTGGCTTGAATAATCATATTCAATGCCTCAACCACTTCTAAGTCATCACTTAATGATTCTGAAATGGCGGCTTTACAAGCAGCCAAAGGTTCAATTCCCTGTTTGATTAAATTGGCTGCATAAATAAGTAAGCGGGTAGATACAGATTCTTCTAAGTCATGTTCTTTGAGTCGCCTCAAATGATGTGCCAATTGTGCCAATTGTTTGGCTAAATCACCATCACAGTTTGATTCTTTGGCAATGATTTGAGTTTCAGTTTCAATGTTGGGATAATCGAAACGCAAGGCCATGAATCGTTGTTTGGTTGATGGTTTTAAGCCTTTTAATAGATTTTGGTATCCTGGGTTGTATGAAACTACCAGCATAAAATCATCAGGTGCTTTCAGCTGCTCACCTGTTCTGTCAATAGGCAGTATACGCCGGTCGTCAGTTAACGGATGTATCGCTACTATGCTGTCTTTTCTTGCTTCAACAATTTCATCTAAATAACAAATGCCACCTTCACGAACTGCGCGTGTTAAAGGGCCATCTTGCCAATAGGTTTTGCCATCACCAATCAAATGTCGGCCGATTAGATCTGAAGCGGTTAAGTCTTCATGACAGGCCACAGTAAAAAGTTTGCGACCTAAAACTTCTGCCATGTGTTGTATAAATCGGGTTTTGCCACAGCCTGTGGGACCTTTAAGTAAAACGGGTATTTGATTATTGGCTGCGGTTTGAAATAACTCGACTTCATCATTTTGTGCTTGGTAGTAGTTTTTACTGTCAGATTTGATGGCTTTTATGTTGTTCATAACGTGCTCCAATCAGGGAGGGTATGAACCCAGGTAACGGTCTGCCTGGGTTCTACTTTAAGTGGGGGTTGTTTAATTGCTTTCACCAATGACTTGGGAGTGGTTCATTTCATTAGCAGCATCTCCTTTGATAAAGAAACTGCTGATATATACCAATAGGCCAATGAGGAAAATCACACCAGACACTTCTCTCATCCAATAGAAAATTTCAATTTTATCTTGAACCACCATGAAGGGTAGAGGTGCGTCACCCATGCGTTGTAAGAACACTTGAACCACACCCGCGGCAGTGAGAAATAATGTGATGAACACCATGGATACAGTCATCAACCAAAATGCCCACATTTCAACCACCTGAGCTTTGTTTGAATTGGCCACTCGACCGCGCAATTTGGGCATGGCGTATGAAATGATACATAAAACAACCATTACATATGCGCCGTAAAATGCCATGTGTCCGTGAGCAGCCGTAATTTGTGTGCCATGGGTGTAATAGTTCACTGGAGCTAAGGTGTGTAAAAAGCCCCATACACCAGCACCTAAAAATGCCATGACCCCTGTGCCCAGTGCCCACAGAACAGCTGCTTTGTTTGCATGGGTACGGCGACGTTTATTAACCATGTTAAAGGCAAAAAGAGTCATTAAAAAGAACGGAATAGGTTCTAATGCACCAAATATTGAGCCCAACCATAACCAATAACCAGGTGCGCCAATAAAAAAGTAGTGATGTCCAGTTCCAATGATGCCGGTTATCAATGCCATGGCAATGATGATATACAACCATTTTTCAATGACTTCACGATCAACACCGGTGGTTTTTATGAGCACAAATGCCAGCAGTGAGCCCAAGATCAGTTCCCAAACACCTTCAACCCATAAGTGCACAACCCACCACCAATAGTATTTATCTAAAACCAAATTTTCTGGATTAACAAATGAAAACAAGAACAACACAACCAAACCCACCAATCCAGTCAATAAAACCATGTTTATGACGGTTTTTCTACCAGACAGTACCGTGATGGCAATGTTGTAAACGAAGCCTAAGCAAACCGCAGCAATACCTATTTTACCAATGGTTGGTTGTTCCAAAAATTCGCGGCCCATGGTAGGTAAAATACTGTTGCCTGTGAGCTCTGCTAAGCGTTGATAGGGAACAAGCAAATAGCCCAATATAATCAACACACCAGCACCCAGAAATACCCAGAACATGATTTTGGCTAATTTCACAGAATGAAGTTCTCGTTGAGATTCTTCAGGAACCAGGTAATATGCCGCTCCCATAAAGCCGAATAGCAGCCACACAATCAATAAATTGGTATGCACCATACGAGCTATGTTGAAAGGTATGTAGGGAAACAGGAAGTCTCCCATTACATATTGTAGGCCAAGAATCACCCCAAATAAGATTTGTCCAACAAACAAACCTATGGCGGCAATGAAATAAAGTTTAGCTACAGATTGAGATTGATATTTCATGTTTTGTCTCCTTATCCTTGAATGTTGGGTGGCCAGTTTTCAGTATTAATGCCGCTGGCATACTTAAGAAATTCCGCGATGGCATCTAACTCTTCTTCGGTGAAGTTAAATTGTGGCATGCTTCTTCTGCCAGGTATGCCATTGACCGGTCGACTCTTGATAAAGGCTTTGATGGCTTCTTTGCTTTCACCATAACGTAAGTAAACATTTCCTAATTCAGGTGCAAAATAGGAACCTTCACCTAATAATGTATGACAGCCAATACAATTGTTTTCTTCCCACAAGCGTTTGCCATGGGTGGCTGTTTCTGTTAAGGCTTCACGGTTATCACGTTGTGGTAGTCTTTGATGTGTATCAAATGTAAGTACCAAAAATAACAAAATAAAGAATACGGAGCCTCCGTAATAAATGTTTCGAGCCACGCTCTTGGTAAATATTTCTTTCATTTTTGCCTCATATCTTAATGAATCTGTATTATTGTAATTTAATCGACACGTTGTTTGTGATTTATGTGCATGGTATCAAGTTGTTGAATTCGTTGACTTGATGTAGGTCAATTACGCTTTAAATAATAATGATTTGCATTAAAAAAACTGAGGTTATGGTATTTATGCACCTGCATTTTATTATTTCACAATGATGTTATTGCTCCAATTGCACCAAAAAGAATCAACATTGCTTGTTGTGATGAAGCCAAGTGGATAAAAATGTGCAGAAACTATAATGTGGATTAACAGCTGATAATGGCTTGGTTTGATAAATACTGTTTTTATCTGACAATAGCTGTGCTTGATGTTAAAAACGGTTAAAATATTGGTTTCACAAATTTCAAGCGAAAACCAATAAGGACCATGAATAAACAATACCGCAAAAAACTGCCCAACACCGAATTAGATTATTTTGACACACGAGAAGCTGTCAATGATGTTCAATCTGGCGCTTATGACAAATTGCCGTACACATCAAAAGTGCTGGCTGAAAATTTGGTACGCCGTTGTCCTCCAGATATGTTGACAGCTTCACTAAAACAAATCATAGAGAGAAAGCGTGATTTAGATTTTCCTTGGTTTCCTGCTAGGGTGGTGTGTCATGATATTTTAGGGCAGACGGCGTTTGTTGATTTGGCAGGATTGCGTGATGCAATAGCAGAGAAGGGTGGTGACCCAGCACAAATTAATCCAGTGGTACCAACTCAGTTAATTGTTGACCATTCTTTGGCAGTAGAACATGCTGGTTTTGAAAAAGATGCTTTTACAAAAAATCGAGCCATTGAAGACCGTCGTAATGCCGATCGATTTAGGTTCATCAATTGGTGTAAAACTGCATTCAAAAATGTCAATGTGGTACCTCCAGGAAATGGCATCATGCACCAAATTAATTTGGAACGCATGTCACCAGTCATTCAAGCCCGTGAAGGTGTGGCATTTCCAGATACTTTGGTTGGAACTGACAGTCACACGCCGATGGTTGATGCTTTGGGCGTGATAGCCGTAGGTGTTGGTGGATTGGAAGCAGAAAGTGTGATGTTGGGGCGTGCTTCATACATGCGATTACCTGATATCATCGGCGTTGAATTAAAAGGCAAACCCCAAACGGGTATAACCAGTACTGATATTGTTTTGGCAATCACCGAATTTTTACGCAATGAAAAAGTCGTTTCAAGCTATTTAGAATTTTATGGTGAAGGTGCTTCAGCATTAACTCTGGGTGATCGAGCCACCATATCAAACATGACTCCAGAGTTTGGTGCGACAGCAGCCATGTTCTCAATTGATCAGCAAACCATAGACTACTTGACCTTAACAGGCCGTGATGCCCAACAAGTTAAATTGGTAGAAGGCTATGCCAAACAAACAGGTCTGTGGGCTGATCAAATGACTGGTGCTGAATATGAACGTGTGTTGACATTTGATTTATCAACGGTGTGCCGTAACATCGCTGGCCCGTCTAATCCGCATGCTCGAGTTTCGGTAAAAGATTTAGCTGCCAAAGGCATCAGTGGTGACTACAGTTCAGAAGGCGATTTAATGCCTGATGGAGCATGTATCATTGCTGCCATCACCAGTTGTACCAATACCAGTAACCCCAAAAATATGGTAGCAGCGGGATTGATTGCACGTAATGCCAATAGATTGGGGTTAAAACGTAAACCATGGGTTAAAACTTCATTGGCACCGGGTTCAAAAGCCGTTACTTTGTATTTAGAAGAAGCTCAATTGTTACCAGAGTTAGAAAAGCTGGGTTTTGGTGTAGTCGGTTATGCATGTACATCATGTAATGGCATGAGTGGTGCATTGGATCCAAAGATAAAACAAGAAATTCTTGATCGTGATTTGTATGCCACTGCGGTTTTATCAGGCAATCGTAACTTTGATGGTCGTATCCATCCACATGCCAGTGAAGCCTTCTTGGCATCACCGCCGTTGGTGGTTGCTTATGCAATAGCGGGATCCATTCGATTTGACATTGAAAAAGATGTGTTGGGTTTAGATAAAGACGGCAACGAAATCAGGTTGAAAGACATTTGGCCAACAGACGAAGAAGTGAATGCCATCATTGCAGCCAGTGTTAAACCAGAACACTTTACCCAAGTCTATAATCCGATGTTTGATATCAAAGCGGCATTGGCAGGTAAAACCAATCCACTGTATGACTGGGATGTTAAGTCAACATATATCCAACGCCCACCTTATTGGGAAGGGGCATTGGCTGGTAAGCGCACCATGAAAGGGATGCGTCCTTTGGCGGTATTGGGTGATAACATCACCACTGACCATTTGTCACCGTCCAATGCCATACAATTATCCAGTGCTGCTGGTGCTTATTTGGCTAAGATGGGCTTGCCAGAAGAAGATTTTAATTCATACGCCACCCACCGTGGTGATCATTTGACCGCACAACGTGCGACCTTTGCAAACCCTAAATTACTCAATGAAATGGTGCGCAATGAAGACGGTAGTATCAAACAAGGTTCTTTGGCACGTTTGGAGCCAGAAGGCACTGAAATGCGTATGTGGGAAACCATTGAAACCTATATGCAGCGTAAACAGCCATTGATTATCATTGCTGGTGCTGACTATGGTCAAGGTTCTTCTCGTGACTGGGCAGCTAAAGGTGTGCGATTGGCTGGTGTTGAGGTGATTGTGGCTGAAGGTTTTGAACGCATTCATCGCACCAACCTTATTGGTATGGGTGTATTGCCCTTGGAGTTTATCAACAATGAGACGCGCAAGACCTACGGTATTGATGGAACTGAGACTTACGATGTTCAAGGTGAAATCAGCCCTGGTGCAGACATGCAAGTGGTGATGACTCGCAAAAATGGTGAGCAAGTGACTATCCCAGTTAAAAGTCGTCTGGATACGGCAGAAGAAGTTTCAATTTATGATGCGGGTGGTGTTTTACAGCGTTTTGCAAACGATTTTTTGAGTTCTCAAAACTGAAACGTTGTTTCGTTTTAAAGTTTATCCAATGGGCTACAAAGGGAGTTGGGCCCAAATAAGGTGTCTTAACGAACTATATGAGGTGATTTATGCCGCGAAAACTAATATCTAGTGGCTCTGAATTCGAAGAAAAAATCGGTTATTCAAGGGCGGTGGTTGATGGTGATTATGTTTTTGTGTCTGGAACTACAGGGTATGACTATGAGACCATGAGAATAGCTGAAAATGTAGCGGATCAAGCAGAGCAATGTTTTAAAAATATTGCAGCCGCACTGGAAGCAGCTGGCAGTTGTTTGAATCAAGTGGTAAGGGTTACATATATATTACAAAATAAGTCAGACTTTGAACCTTGTTGGCCTGTATTGAAAAAATATTTGGGAGTCGCTAAGCCTGCTGCAACTATGCTGGTTGCAGGTTTACTCGATGAACGCATGAAATTGGAAATAGAAGTTACTGCGCGGGTCAATCAAACGCTTTGAGCCTTCAAAAAAACCATTAAGGGAAGATATAAGCAGTCAATTTATTCAGATGTTTCACATCAGTGGAAGCTAAATGTCTGGCTTGTGTACTGAGCAATGTGTGCTTATTAATGGATCTATGGCAAACAAAATATTATTGTATTCAAAGTTGATTTTGTTAGATAAAGTTGAACTTTTAGAAACAGTTGTTTATGTTGTGGAACAACAATACAGCCAAAATTCATCAGCAGTCGGCTTGAATAAAATTCAGCTAACGTAAAACAAAATCCATTTATCGCTACATAACGATTGTACCAGTAATCATGTGTGTTGCTTTGGACTACATTGTCCTTGATTTGTTTGATTCACCACATTATGATTATCGCAACACTCAAGCCAGAATTTGCAACATAATACTGGTTTTATTTAATGAGCCCACCTCAAAATACATACCAACAAAGGAGTCATAAAACATGAAAACATTTATCTGTACATTGACTTTATTTTTATTGAGCTGCAGTCAACAGCAATATAAAAATGATTCAACAACTGTTCATGAGTTTACCTCTTTGGGTACTGATGCCATTACCGTAGAATCTTTAACCAAGCACATCAAAGTTTTGGCATCTGATGAATTTGGTGGCCGTGCACCTGGTTCTTTAGGCGAAGAATTAACGGTTGATTACCTCATTAACCAATTCAAAGCTATCGGGCTTGAACCGGGTAATGGTGACAGTTATACACAGTCGGTACCCATGGCTTCAGTTGAAGTTATCAATCACCCCAGTTTAGTCATCAGCGGTGGTACAAGTCATGACATGTCATTGGCCTATACGCAACAACAAGTGATTTGGAGCAGACAACAAATAAATACAGTTTCAATCGACCAAAGTGAACTGGTGTTTGTTGGTTATGGAATCAATGCGCCAGAACAAAACTGGAATGATTATGCAGGCATTGATGTCACAGGTAAAACAGTAGTGATGTTGGTTAATGATCCTGGGTACGCCACTCAAAATGAGCAATTATTTAATGGTAATAGCATGACTTATTACGGTCGTTGGGACTATAAATTTGATGAAGCAGCGCGTCAAGGTGCAGCAGCTGCCATCATCGTTCATGACACCAAACCTGCCGCTTATCCTTGGTCGACTGTTGCATCCAGTTGGACGGGGCCACAATTTGATAGGGTACGACAAGATAAAGGAAAAAAATTGGCTTTACTAGAAGGATGGATTACCAAAAGTACAGCAGAGGCATTGTTTGCAAAAGCGGGTTTAGGATTAAATGCCATGTATGTAGCAGCACAGGCCAAGGGTTTTAAAGCAGTTCCTATGGGCTTACAAGCTTCTGCCACTATTAAGAACGAAGTAGATTACGTAGATTCACAGAATGTTGTGGCCATGATCAAAGGAACTGAATCTCCAGATGAGTTTTTCATGTACATGGCACATTGGGATCACCTTGGTATTGATTCTGGGATGGAGGGAGATAATATATTCAATGGCGCATTGGATAATGCCACTGGCACTGCAGGGCTGATTGAACTGGCGAAGGCTTACGCGGCGATGCCGAATAAACCCAAGCGCAGTGTTGTATTTATGGCGGTAACGGCTGAAGAACAAGGTCTGCTCGGATCTGCTTTCTATGCAGCCAACCCCATATTTCCTTTAAAACAAACAGTGGCTGGCTTGAATATGGATGGACTCAACAATTTTGGCCCAACCAATGACGTGACTGTTATAGGCTATGGAATGAGCCAGCTTGACGATTATCTGGGTGTACATGCCAAAGCCCAAGGTCGTGTACTGAAAGCTGATCCATTTCCAGAAAATGGTTATTATTATCGCTCTGATCATTTCGAGTTGGCCAAGTTAGGTGTGCCAATGCTTTATCCGTCTTCTGGAATTGATCACAAAGAAAAAGGCATGGCATATGGCAAACAAAAGGAACACGAGTACGTTTCAAATCATTATCACGGTCCATCTGACGAATATGAAACAAGTTGGGACCTCAATGGTGCTGTTGAAGATTTGCAATTGTATTTTCTTATGGGAAACCATCTGGTCAATGGTTCAGATTGGCCACAATGGAGAGAAGGTACCGAATTCAAGTCTATCCGTGATAGCCAACGCAAAAAATGAGTAACAAGTGGTCACAAGCTCTATAAAAAAAGGTTTGGGGTTTGTGGCTTGGTTTGTTCACTTTGAACAATGACTTGTGTTAGTTGGATAATTAGAATGTAATATGTTTTTTTGCCAAATCTAATTCGTTTGCATTAAAATTTAATCATGAGAATCCGGTTGAGTTACTGATAATTTACAAATATAAATAAAGGGAAGGTAGATGACTGCTTTAACATCTAAATGTAATTCCAAATCCTAAGCATTTTTAGTTTTGATGCTTTTTTATTTTGTGGTTTTTGCAGAGTTTCAAGTTAAAATATTTTCATTAAATTCTGGTGTGGTCGATTTGGCTACAGCCGATGGGTTAATCAATGGCAGCATAACAAATGACGGTTTTGCAACAGAGTTTACACCAGTTATTGACTACAATGATGGTTTTGGAGATGGTGGAAGTGTCGAGTTGTCTGCCATAAATTTTCCTGTTGATAACAGCTATTAATTAATTGGAGATGCCGCAAATAATGGTCTTGTGTGTGACTATGATTCGATATTTGAAAATTCATTTGAATAAATACACTTCAATATCATCCAAGCCCTAACAAGGTTAAATAGAATGACGTCTTATTTACATGTCACTGAAATGGTGTGAAAATAACCGGCTGCTGATGAATACTTAACAAACTGAATGACAATGACCCATAAAC
>Ga0209344_10000384_pt1 | contig 81742 bp, 78 predicted proteins | sample Cruoilmetagenom6_FD_187293 | JGI IMG/M metagenome (GOLD analysis project Ga0209344, IMG submission 187293) | Oil polluted marine microbial communities from Coal Oil Point, Santa Barbara, California, USA - Santa Barbara Oil Seep Sample 6 (SPAdes)... | ecosystem: Environmental > Aquatic > Marine... | reverse complement strand
AAATACTGTTGGAACTGTAACCTACTGGGCTGAAGGCGTTGTAGACGGAACAGATTGTTCAAGTTTAACAAGAACAGCAGTTACACTTACTATCGATCCAGCAGCAGATGCACCAATAAGTACAGGTAACATCACAGAATGTGAGGAAGATCCTATTCAGACGTTAGATGCTAACGATGCAATCACCCCAACAGCTGGTCAAACAGTGGTATGGTACGATGCAGCAGTAGGTGGAAACGTAGTAGCAAGTCCAACACTAAATACTGTTGGAACTGTAACCTACTGGGCTGAAGGCGTTGTAGACGGAACAGATTGTTCAAGTTTAACAAGAACAGCAGTTACACTTACTATCGATCCAGCAGCAGATGCGCCAATAAGTACAGGCGACATCACAGAATGTGAGGAAGATCCTATTCAGACATTAGATGCTAATGATGCAATCACCCCAACAGCTGGTCAAACAGTAGTATGGTATGATGCAGCAGTAGGTGGAAATGTAGTTGCAAGTCCAACACTAAATACTGTTGGAACTGTAACCTACTGGGCTGAAGGCGTTGTAGACGGAACAGATTGTTCAAGTTTAACAAGAACAGCAGTTACACTTACTATCGATCCAGCAGCAGATGCACCAATAAGTACAGGTGACATCACAGAATGTGAGGAAGATCCTATTCAGACATTAGATGCTAACGATGCAATCACCCCAACCGCTGGTCAAACAGTAGTATGGTATGATGCAGCAGTAGGTGGAAACGTAGTAGCAAGTCCAACACTAAATACTGTTGGAACTGTAACCTACTGGGCTGAAGGAGTTGTAGATGGTGCAGGTTGTCCAAGTTTAACAAGAACGGTGGTCGTTCTTACGATTGAAGATTGTCCAAACAGTCCATCAATGTCTCTTGAAAAAATTGGGGAATGGGATGATAACAATGGTGATTTAATACCTCAAGTAGGAGAAACTATTTCATATACATTTACTGTGACAAATACAGGAGATGTTCCATTGACTAATATTACATTATCAGATCCGTTGCCTGGAATAGTTATATCAGGCGGACCGATAGTTGAGTTATTGCCAGGTGAAATAGATGACACTACGTTCACAGCGGTGTATACAATTACACAGGCTGACATTGATGCAGGTGAAGTTGTTAATCAAGCATTTGTTGAAAGTGATGAAGGTGCTGTAGATGATTCAGATGACCCCAATGATGATACTAACTTTGATAATAATAATGACGGTGAACCAGACGACCCAACGGTAGTTATATTGCCTGAAGTATTAGATGCGACGTTTGAAATATACAACGGTGTTACACCAGGTGGAGATGGTTTAAATGACTTCTTTATCATTGATGGAATTCAGAATTACCCAAATAATAATATGCAAATCTTTAATAGATGGGGAGTACTGGTTTGGGAAACTAATGGTTATGGTGGAAGTGATGGCCAGCAAAATGTATTTACTGGTATCTCAAATGGCCGTGCAACTGTGAGTCAAGATGAAGAGTTGCCAACAGGAACTTATTATTATATACTTACATTCCCAGAAGATGGAGTTGATGATAATCCTGGCAAGAACAGTTATGCAGGATACTTATACATTAATAGATAGAAAATTAAAAATTTCCGGGAGGAGATATTTCTCCCGGGTTTAAATTATATAACTATGAAACACGGTTATTTTATTATCATTATTTCGATTTTACTTGGTACATTTTCAAGTAATGCGCAACAAGACCCACAGTATACTCAGTATATGTATAATACCGAGGTAGTAAATCCTGCTTATGCAGGTAACAGGGAGGTATTGAGCTTTGGACTCTTATTACGTACACAATGGACCGGGTTAGAGGGTGCACCCAAAACGGGAACGTTAACAGTTAGTTCACCTATAGGATTATTGGACAATATGGGACTGGGTCTGTCAATTGTTTCTGATGAAATTGGGCCGTCCGTTGAATCTAACGTTAATGTGGATTTTTCATATAGTATTCAAGCTTCGGAGAACGCAAAGCTTTCCTTCGGATTAAAAGCAGGTGTGGATTTATTAGATGTTGATTTTACCAAATTGAATATATACGATAAAACTGACCCAAGATTTCAGAATAATATAGATTCAAAAATACAACCTCAGATAGGAGCTGGGATGTATCTTAATTCTGACAATTATTATGTAGGTCTTTCGGTTCCGAATTTCTTAACTACGAAACATTTTAATACAAGTAATTTAGAAAATACGAGTTTGGAAACTACGGCTGCTGAAAGATTACATTATTTCCTAATTGCCGGTTATGTGTTTGAACTTTCTGAAAATTTAAAGTTTAAACCTGCTACTTTGGTTAAAATGGTAAGCGGTTCTCCATTACAATGGGATGCATCTGCAAACTTTCTTTTATATGACAAACTTACGCTAGGTGCCTCATATAGATGGAGCGCAGCACTCAGTGCTATGGCTGGTTTTCAAATAACAGATGGATTGTTTATTGGTATGGGATATGATTATCAAACAACTGATATTGAAGCGTATAGCGATGGTTCTTATGAGGTGATGATTCGTTTTGATATTCTTAATAAGCCAGACCGCGTTGTTGCACCAAGATTCTTCTAAAAACATATATATATGAAATCAATAGTTTATAAAATTTCAATACTGGTAATTGTTTTCCTTAATGTACATTCTGCATTAGGACAAAAAACCCGACTTGTAAAAGCAGAAAAAGAAATTAACCGATTTGAATATATAGATGCACGTGAGATCTATCTTAAAGTGGTTGAGGATGGGTATGCTTCAGCTCAAATCTATGAGAATCTAGGTGATACCTATTATTGGAATAGTGATTATAAGAATGCAGCCAAGTGGTATGGCAAGCTTATGGCCGAATTCCCTAATGAGACATCAGTAGATTATTATTATCGCTCAGCTCAATCTTTTAAGAGCCTAGACAAAATGGAAGAATCAAAGCGTTATATGGATCTTTATATTGAAAAGGGAGGAGATCCAGGAATTCTAAGAGCAAGTTCTTCACAATCTACTATTGAATATATTGTTAATCTAGATAAGACAGCAATTAATACAAAGTATTCAGATTTTGGACCTTCATTTTATGGAGATAAAGTTGTTTTTGCTTCTTCTTCAATAGGCACGGAGGGTGATAAAATACACGAGTGGAACAATCAGCCATTTACAGATTTGTTTGTGGCGGATATGGATGAAAAAGGAAATTTATCCAATGCCAGACCATTAGAAGGTGATGTGAATACGAAATATCATGAATCTACAGCAACCTTTACAAAAGATGGTAAAACAATGTATTTTACTCGTAATAACTTTACAGATGGTAAAAAAGGACGAGATAAACAGAAAACAATTAAACTAAAACTTTATAAAGCTACTAATACTGGTGGTCAATGGACAAATGTGGTTGAACTACCATTTAATAGTGATAACTACTCCATAGCGCATCCTGCTTTAAGTCCCGATGAGAAACGACTTTATTTTGCTTCGGAAATGGAAGGAAGTGTTGGTATGTCTGATATATGGTATGTTGATATAAAAGGTGATAATTCATATGGAAGTCCTGTGAACTTGGGATCTGGTGTAAATACTGAAGCTCGAGAATCATTCCCGTTTATAAGCGCTGAAAATGATTTATATTTTTCTAGCGATGGACGCGGAGGATTAGGTGGTTTTGATATTTTTGTTACTTCTTTAAATGAAAAAGGAGAACCTACTCATATTGATAACCTAGGAGAACCAGTTAATAGTAGTCAGGATGATTTCGGATTTATTGTAAATAAAGAAAAGCGTTTTGGATATGTTTCTTCTAATAGAGGTGCAGAAGGAGGAAGTATTAATGATGATATTTATTTTGTTGATGAAAGCTGTGATATAACACTTACTGGTAAAGTTTATGACGTCGATAGCGGTGATTTATTGCCAGGGGCTATTGTTACACTTTTAGACACAAATAACGAAGTGGTACATACGGTTGTTGTTGGCGAAGATGCTAGATATACTTTCATTGCAGATTGTGATGAAGCATATTCGATTCGAGGAATTAAAGAGTCCTATTCACCTTACGAAAAATTGATTCAAACACCAGAGGCTACAGCAATTGTTGAAATGCCAATACCTTTGAAGATTATCGATCCGTGTCCTCCTAATGATCTGGGATGTCGTTTATGCCTACAGCCAATCTTCTTTGATTTTGATAGATATAACATTCGTCCAGATGCAGAAATTGAGCTTGCTAAAATATTAGCAGCTATGCAAGAGTATCCTCAACTTGTTATTCATATTGAGTCTCATACAGATTCTCGAGCTACTTTTTCTTATAATGATATTCTTTCCGATAAGCGTGCACAATCAACAAGAGATTGGTTGATATCGAAAGGAGTTAGTGCGGAGCGATTAACGGCTAAAGGATATGGTGAGCGACAATTGTTAGACCGTTGTTTGGTTTTTGACGAATGCGGTAAAGAAATTGGAAGTAGAGACTGTACGGAAGCGCAGCGGGCGAACCCTAAGTGTAGTGATGGTGTCGATTGTACAGAAGTCGAACATCAATTAAACAGACGATCAATGTTTATTATTCAGAATTAAAAAATTATTTCATATTTCTAAAAAGCGTTCAATAATATATTGAACGCTTTTTTGGTTTTATTTAGAGTTTCCTATTTCGTATTTTTGAAAAAAGAAATTTAGCATGAGCGAAGAACAAGTAATTCTTGTTAATGATAAAGATGAACAAATTGGGTTGATGCCTAAAATGGAGGCTCATAAAAAAGGAGTATTGCATCGAGCTTTTTCTGTTTTTGTTTTCAATGAAAAGAATGAACTCATGTTGCAACAAAGGGCACTTCATAAATATCACTCTCCTGGACTATGGACAAATACTTGTTGTAGCCATCAACGTAACGGTGAGTCTTCCTTAGAAGCAGGAGTTCGACGTTTAGGTGAAGAAATGGGTTTTGAGATTCCCCTAAAGGAAACAACGTCTTTTATATATAAAGCTAATTTTGATAATGGCTTGACTGAACATGAATTTGATCATATTTTGGTAGGTACATTTAATAAAGAACCAATTATTAATAAAGATGAAGTGGCTTCTTGGAAATGGATTTCAATGGATGATTTGGAAAAAGATTTAAATGAACACCCTGATCAATATACAGCTTGGTTTAAGATTATTTTTGATAAATTTCAAAAGCATCTCGCTATATGAGCATCACTGTTTATAGAAAAGCGCACTTTAACGCAGCACATAGACTTTATAGAGAAGGATGGGATGATGCCAAGAACTTAGCCGTATTTGGTAAATGTAGTAACCCCAGTTTTCACGGACATAATTATGAGTTGGAAATTGGTGTTACCGGAGAAGTTGATTCAGATACAGGGTTTCTTATCGATCTAAAAATTTTAAAAAATATTATTAGAGAGGAAGTAGAAGATCCATTTGATCATAAAAATTTGAACTTGGAAGTACCGGAATTTAAATCACTTAACCCGACGGTTGAGAATATCGCAATGGTGATATGGAATAAATTAAATGATCGTCTAGGTAGTGACTATAAAATTACGGTGAAACTATTTGAAACACCGAGAAATTTTGTTGTATACACTGGATAATGAGTTTGGAGATAGGAACGAAATTGCCCGAATTTTCTTTGAAAAATCAAGAAGGAAATTTGTTTTCTGTAAGCAATGATATAAGCGAACAGGCAGTAGTTATATTTTTTTATCTGAAAAATTTCACTCCGGGATGTATAAAAGAAGTTTGTAGTTTTAGAGATAGTTTTGAAGATTTTTTGTCGGTTGGAGCTACTGTTATTGGAATTAGCTCAGATAGTGAAGCTTCTCATAAACGTTTTGGTAGGGAGTATAATTTACCATTTACATTGCTCGCAGATAGAGATAAAAAGGTTCGGCATATTTTTGGGGTTAGTAACACCTTATTTGGTACTTTACCTGGTCGTGAGACCTTTGTGTTTGATTCGAACGGTATATTGACATATAAATTTAAATCGAATAATGCGCAACTTCATATTAACAAGGCGATAGAGTATTTACAAAAAGAGAAAGTGACCGATAGCAACATATTGTATCCATTAAAATTTTATCCTATTCTTAAAGAAAAAGTTTGGGGAGGAGAAAAACTCTCGAAATTATATAAAAAAGGAGACGGAAAGAATGTTGGTGAGAGTTGGGAACTGTCTGGTGTTGCCGAAAGTGTTTCCGTTGTGGCAAATGGTGTTTTTAAGGAAACAACGCTAACAAATTTGATTGAACAATTTAAGGAAGCCTTAGTTGGAGAAAAAGTCTATCACACCTTTGGAAATAAGTTTCCACTTTTGTTTAAATTTATTGATGCCAATCAGGATCTCTCAGTACAATTACATCCTGATGATAGCTTGGCAATGGAGCGACATAATTCCTTCGGAAAAACTGAAATGTGGTACATTATGCAAGCCGAAAAGGATGCACGGATTATTTTAGGATTTAGTAAAAAAATGGATAAGGCTAAATATCTGAAAAATCTTTCAGAAAATAAACTCCCAGAGATTCTTCGCTCAGAGCCAGTGAAGGCAAGAGATTCTTTTTTTATTCCTCCTGGAACGGTACATGCTATTGGGGCTGGAATTGTGCTTGCTGAAATTCAGCAAACCTCAGACGTAACCTATCGAATTTACGATTGGGATCGTCCAGACATTGATGGAAAAATGCGGAACCTCCATACTCATGAGGCTCTGGAAGCCATTAATTTTGAGAAGCCTGATGCCAAATTGAAGTATTCAGAAAAAGAAAATGAGGTCGTAACGCTATGTAAATCTTCTTTTTTTGAGACGAATAATTTATGTCTTACCAAAGATTTTACAAGAAATCTAAAGGAAATAGATTCTTTTGTAGTCTATATGTGTGTTGAGGGAGAAGCAGTTATTAAAACTAAAGGTGCTTCAGAGCTAATTAAAACAGGGGAAACCCTTTTAATACCTGCATCAATTTCCGAATTATTAATAAAAACAACAAGCGCAACTATTTTAGAAGTTTATATCCCATAATAGTCTCTAAAGTAGTATTTTTGCACAAAATTTATAACTATGGCAAACATACGCGATTTAAAGAAAGACATTAATTACGTATTAGGAGATATTATTGAGGCAGTATATATCTGGGAACTAACAAACCCAAGTAAAGATGTAAAAAAAGCTGAAGGAATTATCGATGAGGCTATTTTAACTTTTGATGATTTAATTACAAAAGTGAATGATAAAAAAGCCGATAACAAGAAAAAACATTTTAAAGCAATCAATGCCGAATTGGAAGACAAAGGAAGAAAATTGATTGAAAAAATTAACGGTCTAGGATAATTTACTTCTTTTTGCGTTCTGTAATAAAAGACTCTAATGCCTTACCGTATTTAGAGTCTTTTATTTTTGGTGTTAACTTAGTATAAACGGTATCTAAGTATTTGATGTTTATATCTGAAACCTCAGACAACATTAAATAAGGTGCTAATTCGTAATCGCTGTGGTTCAAAGCAAAATTAACAGCCATTAGATATTTACTTGCCACTAAACTTTCATTTTGTTTTGAAATTGCCTTAACAATCGAATCATTTCCGCTTTGCAGGGCTTCCAAATTATGTTGGATATTTTCAAGATTTTTAGAGGTATACCGCTCCATCAACTTATTGTATTCATCGAGCGCAATTTCATTTCTAGAACCAGTTATTTTGGCATCAACTTCAAAATTGGTAAGTGTTGTATTAATTGCGATATCCCCTGGTTCTGCAAAGAAAGCTATACGGTCATCTCTCAACGTTCCATCTTTTAATCGAACATATAAATAATACATTTCAGGACTTGTTATTTTTTCTGAAAATTTGAAATTGGAATCGCCATGAACTCGAACAGAGTCTACTGTAATTAAAAGTGTGTCTTCTATCTTTTGAAGCAATAAGGTTCCTTTTTTCAATCCTTTAACTTGACCCGTGAGCGTCATTATATGCTCATTATTAGAACAACTAGTAATGAGTACGCAAAGTATGAATAATGAAAAAAGGTACTTCATGTGATTGAATTTTAAGGTCGCAAAGATGCTATTTTTTTCAGAATAGACTCTTAAAATATTCAGTTTAATTTATTCTTTACTGTTGTGCTTTCAGCCTAACTCACTGCAGCCAATTGCATCAATACTGTACAAGCCACAGCACCTAAGGTACCAATAGCATACCCAAAAACAGCCAATAAAACTCCAACTGTAGCTAGAGAAGGATGAAAGGCCGATGCAACAATAGGGGCAGAGGCGGCACCTCCAACGTTCGCCTGACTACCCACGGCTAAAAAGAAATAGGGTGCTTTTATAAGCTTGGCCACAAGAATTAGTAAACCAGCATGGATAATCATCCAAATTAATCCAATAACGATTAACATTCCATTTTCAAAAATAAGAGTAAGGTCCATTTTCATTCCAATACTTGCCACAAGGATGTAAATAAATACAGTTCCAAATTTACTGGCACCAGCCCCTTCATAACTTCTGGCTTTGGTGTAGGATAGGATAATACCAATGATAGTGGTTATGGTAATCATCCAAAAGAAACTAGAACTTAAAAAAGTAAACATGTTTCTGGTAATTCCAGGTACAAGTCCCTTTACAAAATCTTCGAAGAATCCACTCAAGTATCCAGCGCCAAAATGCGCAAAACTAACTGTACCAAAGGCGATTGCTCCCAGGATCATCAAATCTGTTAATGTAGGATTCCGATCAACTTTTTTTGCATAGGATGACACCCTCTCTTTTAAGCTCTCAATAGCAGAAGTATCTGCTCCTAACCACTTGTCAATTTTTGCAGATTTTCCTATACCTATTAGGATAATGGCCATCCAAATATTTGCTACAACTATATCAACGAAAACCATTCCACCGTACAGCTTTTGGTTGTAACCGTAGATTTCTAGCATAGCAGTTTGATTGGCACCGCCTCCAATCCAGCTTCCAGCTAGAGTTGAAAGCCCCCTCCAAACGGCATCTGCACCTTCACCACCAATGGCTTCGGGGAAAAAACTTCCCACAAGAAGAACCGCAACGGGACCTCCAATAATTATTCCCGCGGTACCTGTTAAAAACATTATTAATGCTTTCGGACCCAAATTAAAAACAGCTTTTAAATCGATACTCAAGGTCATTAACACCAAAGCAGCTGGTAATAAATAGCGACTGGACATATAGTATAAACTCGAACTATGTGATACAGCTTCATTGGTTTCAGATACTGTAGTCCATTCAGGAGAAATAAGTCCAAAGGTCGTTAGTAAAGCAGGAACAAAATAGGCAACAAACAAGGCCGGAACTATTTTGTAGAATTTACTCCAAAATCCCGATTCTTTAGAAGAGGTAAAAAAAATCAATCCTAGCGCCAGCATTAAAACGCCAAAAACAATGGTGTCATTTGTAAAAAGTGGTGAAGTGTCTTTTGCGATTTCTAAAATAGTGTCTTGCATGTGAAGTTAGTTTTTATGCAAAATACAATTTTTTTCTAGAGGTTAGGTTCTTCTTCTTATAGATACCTAATTAGCAATAAACAAACTAATAATTTCAACAAGCTCTGGCATTATTGGCAGATTGTATTGATTATAGGATTTACTGTTTTCCATGTCATTACCTTCAATTTTCTTTAGGACATGGTTCATATTGGGTATAATCTCATACTGGGCGCTAGGCAGCGCCTTGTGTAAAAGCTCGGCTTCACTAAGTTGAACCTGTAAATCTTTGTCACCATTAATAATGAGTATAGGTATATTGAGTTTGGTAATTTCAACCTTGGGGTCAAATCGCATCCAACTTCTAATAAAAGGTTGAATGTCTTTTCGGAAAATAGAAGCCAATCCTGGACTATAATTAACAGCAACACCGGTAACACGTAGATCGTCAAACGCTTGCCTCGCATTTTCTTCTAGACCAGGAGCTTGTGCTACTAATTGTGCAACAATTACATCATCTATTGCTTGACCTGCTCCGCCTAATGAAATAAACCCATCTGCGAGATCTTGTGCTGCAACCATTCCCACTAATGAACCTTGACCATGGCCTATAATATAAATTTTTGAAAACTCCTTACCCTTTTTAAAAAAGTTAATGGTGGCAACAGCATCGGTAATAAACTCATCAAAACGAATATCTTTTTCGCTAAGTAAACGTTCCTTCATTTGTTTTATAATGCGTTTATCGTATCTAAAACTAGCTATGTTTTCTATATATAGCGATTCAGCTAAATACCGAATTGAATTATTTTCCATCATTTGTTGATTTCCATTTCTATCGGCTGGGCCAGAATCGCCTATTATGATAACAAGCGGAATTTTTTCTGAAGATTCTGGTCTCAAAAGCGTACCATCCACAAATGGTGAGACACTAAAATTCATCGAATTAAATTTGTTGTTTTGTCCAGAAGTAATTCCGTAACATAAAACTAGAATAAGAACCAATTTCATTTTCATAAGTACACTTATTTTAAGGCGTTCCATTTTTTAAACACTAAAAGTATACTAATTATTGCCTTAATTAAGTAGACTGCCTTTTTTATTTAGCGCGTTCCTTATCTTTGCACAAATCTTTTGATAATGAAAAAAATTAAAATTGCTTTTTTATTAGTTTTTGTTGCACTTCAAGGGCTTTACGCAGCAGAAGATTGGGGTAAGAATGGACATAGAGCAACAGGAGAAATTGCTCAAAAATATCTTACAAAAAAAGCACAACGAGGTATTAATGAGCTATTAAATGGGCACTCTTTGGCGTATGTTGCTAATTATGCCGATGATATTAAGAGTGATAGAGAATACAACAAGTACAGACCTTGGCATTATGTAAACTTCCCTTTTGACAGTTCATACGAAGAACATCCAAAAAGCGAAAAAGGAGATCTTATAGTTGGAATAAATAACTGTATTGCTAGTTTAAAGAACCCGAATTCCTCTAAAGAAGAAAAGGTGTTTCATTTAAAGATGTTGGTACATTTTCTCGGCGATTTACACCAGCCGTTGCACATTGGTCTTGCCGAAGATAAAGGTGGTAACGATTTTCAAGTACGCTGGTTCGATGAAGGAACAAACCTCCATAGTGTTTGGGATTATTTTATGATCGACAACTATGATATGTCTTATACCGAGCTTGCACAAAATACAAGTCAACTCTCTAAAGACGAGTTAAAAAGATATCAGGCAGGTACGGTATTGGATTGGATGAACGATAGCCGTAAACTATGTGAGGGAGTCTATAATAGTGCTGAAATAGGAGAGAAGTTGAGTTATAGATATATGTATGACCATATGAATACGGTAAGAACACAACTACAAAAAGGAGGGATTCGACTAGCGGTCTTGCTAAATGATATTTTTAGCTAGTTGCTGTAAACTAAATTTTGTGCAGAACTCTAAAAGTTAAGTTTATGCGAGGTTCCATGACTTTTGTCGACTTCGGAAGTTGATGCTGCCAGTAGTGCTGCGTACTTCCTTTCATAACAAGCAAGCTTCCATGTTCAAGTAGTAATTTATATCGAAGATTTTTATCCTTTCGATTTTTAAAATGAAACATTCTGTTTGCTCCCAATGATATTGATGCAATCGTAGGATTGGTTCCAAGTTCCTTTTCATCATCACTGTGCCAACCATTGCTATCTTTTCCATCACGATATAGATTGAGCAATACCGTCGTAAAATTTACTTCGGAAACTTTTTCAATGTGATTTTTGATTTCTTTTAGTGTTTTGCTGAATGGCTTCGGAAGCATTTTAATACCAGAATAAGAATAGCTCCGATTATTATTTCCATATAAAGCCGCGAGTCTTGGTTGCTTATATCTTTTTCCGAAGAGCTTTATATCATCTTGTTGCCAAGAGGTATCGGAAAGCAAAATCTTATAATATTTTGAAGCTTCTTCCGAAGAGAAAAAAAAAGGATAATAGACCACATCCGCATTGGCTAAAGGAAGCTGTATTGGTTCTTTACTTTTTTCGGAAGCGAATAAATCCATATCAAATGTATTGATAGGCCCAAAACATAAGAACAAACTGCAATGGTATTCTTAAAATTAATACCCATTTTGGCAACGTCATTGAAGCTTTTTCATCCTGAAGCATATAAATATGTACAGGAATAAATAATAGCAGCAATACAATAATCGCCCAGGCAGCTATTTTTTGAGTCTCTGGATTTAAAATCATAAACCCTAGAATCATTTCAACGATACCACTAAGCATTACCATCGTCGCTTTGGCTGGAATATAAAGCGGCATGATACGTTCGTATAATTTTGGTTTTCTGAAATGATTAGCCCCCGCTAGGACAAAGATTACTCCGATAAGATATTGGTGCCAGGGAATCATATTTTTGTTTTAGGTTTTCAAAAGTAACTATTTTAAACATAAAGAGGCTGCCTTTTTAGACAGCCTCTTAAATACTAATTTAAAGTAGTAACTACTTAATCATGTCATAACTACGCTTTATAAAGGCCGTAAGTTCTTCCCCTTTTAGAAGGTTTTTACTAAGCCTCGCCAGGTCCAAAGCTTGGTTCACCAAACGTTCTTTTTTCTTCTGCGTTTTGGTATTCAGAATTTCTCCAACCAATTCGTGATTGGTATTCACAATTAGATTGTACATTTCTGGTAATCCTCCCATTCCAAACATTCCGCCGCCACCGCTTTGTTGCATTTCCTTCATACGGCGCATAAATTCAGGTTCGGTAATAATGAAAGGGTTCGCTTTGCTATCCATGGCTTCCAATTGAACTGAGAATTTTTCGGCAGGGATTGTTTCAGTAAGGAAGGTTTTTAGGGTTTCTTTTTCTTCGTCCGAAAGTTTAGAAATTGCCTCGTCTTCCTTTTTTATTATATTGTCTACGTGATCACTATCCACTCTAACAAAAGATGTATTCTCATTAGTAGATTCTAATTTCTGAATGAGATGCGAAACAATTGGAGAATCGAGCAACAATACTTCATACCCTTTTTCTTTAGCTGCCTCTATATATGAATGCTGCTCTTCTTTGTTTGAAGCATAAAGCACCATAAGTTTGTCATCCTTATCTGTTTGTGTAGCTTTTATTTTTTCTTTTAACTCTTCAAAAGTAAAGAAGGTGCCATCTACGTTAGGGTATAAAGCAAAATCTTGTGCTTTTTCAAAGAATTTATCTTCTGAAAGCATTCCGTATTCAATGACAATCTTAATGTCATTCCATTTTGCTTCAAAATCTTCTCTGTTTGCGTTGAAAAGACTTTTCAGTTTATCGGCAACTTTACGAGTAATGTAGCTCGAGATTTTTTTTACGGCGCCATCTGCTTGTAAATAACTACGGCTAACATTCAAAGGAATGTCTGGCGAATCAATTACGCCACGTAGCATTGTTAAGAACTCAGGAACAATTCCTTCAACATTGTCTGTTACAAACACCTGATTTTGGTACAACTGAATTTTATCCTTCTGAATGTTCATGTCGTTTGTCATCTTCGGGAAATATAAAATTCCAGTAAGATTAAACGGATAGTCAACATTTAAGTGAATATTGAAAAGTGGTTCTTCAAATTGCGTAGGATATAATTCGCGATAAAAACCTTTATAATCATTGTCTTCTAGTTCAGAAGGTTGTTTGGCCCAAGCTGGGTTTGGGTTGTTGATGATATTATCAACTTCCTGTGTTGGTGCAGGATCTTCTTCTTTAGCATCTTCTGGCTTTGGTAAAGTTTCGGTACGCATCCCAAATTTGATAGGGATGGGCATAAACTTATTGTATTTCACCAATAACTCAGTAATACGAGATTCTTCCAAGAATTCTGTAGAGTCTTCAGCAATATGCAGAATAATTTCAGTTCCTCTGTCTGTCTTTTTGGCTTTGGTTATTTTATATTCTGGAGAACCATCACATTCCCAATGCACTGCGGGTTCGTCTTTGAAACTTTTGGTAATTATTTCAACTTTGTCTGCCACCATAAAAGCAGAATAGAATCCTAGTCCGAAGTGCCCAATAATTCCAGCATCATCACCATTCTTGTCTTTATATTTTTCTAAAAACTCTTCTGCACCAGAGAAAGCAATTTCATTGATGTATTTTTCAACCTCTTCCTGTGTCATACCAACGCCTTGGTCGATGATATGAAGCTGTTTTTTATCCTTGTCAATTTTTATCTCGATCATTGGGTTACCATATTCTGTTTTGGCCTCTCCAATGCTCGTAAGATGCTTTAATTTAAGGGTTGCATCTGTTCCGTTAGAAATTAATTCACGAAGAAAAATTTCGTGATCGCTGTATAAAAACTTTTTAATAAGTGGAAAGATATTCTCTACCGCTACGTTAATAGTTCCTTTGCTCATAATTAATACTTATTTAATTAGTCCCATGAATGTGGGAATCTCGTTATTATTATTATTATTATCTGATAATAGAATAGACAAATAGAATACCATTTCGGAATATTATGACACCTTGTCATTTAGAAACTTCGGTTTTTTTTTAAATGAATGTTATAATTGGCTATATTACCCTTCAGTTTAAAATGCACTTTTAATGTACACTTCAAAAATTACTGGTTTGGGACATTATGTTCCTGAAAATGTGGTTACCAACGATGATCTTTCAGAATTAATGGATACCAACGATGCCTGGATACAAGAGCGGACGGGAATTAAACAAAGAAGACATATAAAGAAAGGAGATGGTAATTCAACTTCGGTAATGGCGGTTAAAGCGTCCACTATCGCTTTGGAAAGAGCAGGACTAAGACCAGTTGCAATCGATATGATTGTTTTTGCGACTTTAAGTCCTGATAAGTATTTTCCAGGCGGTGGGGTTGAGGTACAGGAAATGATGGGAATGCGAACCATCCCGGCACTGGATGTTCGCAATCAATGCAGCGGATTTGTGTATGCTATGGCGGTGGCAGATCAGTTTATTAAAACTGGGATGTATAAAAATGTATTGGTTATTGGAAGCGAAAATCATAGTGGCGGACTTGATTTTACAACGCGCGGAAGAGGTGTGTCAGTTATATTTGGTGATGGAGCAGGCGCTGCCGTATTATCTAGAAACGAAACTGGAAAAGGAGGAATCCTTTCTACACATTTGCACAGCGAAGGAAAGCATAAAAATGAATTGGTATTACAAGGGCCTAGTACACAGTATTGGGTGCCAGAAATAATTGAAGATAACCCACAGGAAGATATTCCTTACTATCCGGTTATGAACGGAACCTTTGTGTTTAAACATGCGATTGTTCGTTTTTCTGAAGTGATTCAGGAAGGACTAGCCGCAAATGGATTGAATGTTCAGGATATTGATATGTTGATTCCGCACCAGGCGAATTTGAGGATATCGCAATTTATTCAGCAGAAAATGAAATTACCAGATTCGAAGGTTTTTAATAATATTCAGAAATACGGTAACACAACCGCCGCATCGATTCCTATAGCGTTATCTGAAGCTTGGGAAGAAGGTAAAATAAAGGAAGGGGATTTGGTCGTTCTTGCGGCTTTTGGAAGTGGCTTTACTTGGGGTAGTGTAATTATAAAATGGTAGTAACAATAAAAGCCTTCCGAAGTGATTTCGCGGAAGGCTTTGAATACCTAATAGATTCAATTTTTTTTAAAGGCTAATTCAAATAAATTATAAATAGTTGTTTAGGTATACTATAATAGACTGTATAAATGTTAAAATGTTGCATTGAAGTCGTCTTTTTAACTAAAAAATAACATTTGGCAGGATTACATCCTAGAATATGCCCCCTCCACCTGATTTTTCATCATCGTCTCTATTCTTACGAGATTTGGCGCGATACTTCCCGCCTCCAAATCGGTACGACAATCCAACGTAAACTGTGTTGCTTTCCCAATTGAACTCTCCTGTTTGTTTGTAGGGTAGCTCACCTTCGAATCCAAATTTCATAGTGTCGAAAATATCGCTATAATTTACACTAAAAGTTCCTCTTCCTTCCCACAGGCTATAGCGGGCTCCAAGGTTGACAAAATACATAGGGTCCACGTTGAACTGTAAGGTTCTTGCTTTTCCTCTATAAAAACCAAAGGCAGAAAGTGACAGGTCTTTTGTAACTTTAAAGTTGTTGAACATTCTAAAATTCCACGCCACGTTGTCAACTTCATAGGTATCGGAAATAATGTCATCAACGGTTGGATTTTCGACATCAGCAAGTCTTTCGGCTATCCCTTTCTGGGTTTGGCTGTACAAATCGAAACTTGCATTTAAGCTCCACCATTTGGTAGGTCGGTAGTTGCTAGATACTTCAATTCCGTATGAGCTCGTATTGTCAAAATTATCGTGTGTTAGAATCACTTTGTTTTCAATATCGGTTCTATCTACAAAAAGCGCTCTATTAATTTCATTTTCAATCGCTCTATAAAATACACCAACTGTAATACTTCCTTTTTCTAGACTTCGTGTGTAGTTTGCTTCAATCGAATTTGTAAATTGAGGCGTAAGACTTGTCTTTCCGAAAGACGAAATAAAGGGCGTACTCCATTCACGAATTGGATTCACTTGGCCCACTCCTGGTCTATCCACACGACGACTAAAACTTAGCTGAAATTGATTTTTTTCTGAAGGTGTATAGGTGAAGAATGCCGACGGGTAAATTTTAAAATAATCATTTGTAAAACTCTTAAGAATAACGTCATTATCTCGTGACACCATAACCTCAGAGTCCGAATTTACATTGGTTAAATCGTCTGTTGTGATACCCGGAGCAAAGGTTTCTTTAGTGTTAGCGATTACTTCTACAGTCTCAGCTCTTACACCTAGTTGTAAGCTAAATTTCTCACCCCAACTCTTTCCATAAGTTGCATAAGCAGAATAAATATCTCTACTGTATTCGAAGTTTGTACTAGGTGAACTAATATTTGGTCCTGTAAGATCGAATGGATTGCCTACAGACTGATCTGAAGTCCTTGCAATGTCCGAATTAAATAATTGTGCTTCAACACCAAGTTCCAATTTTGTTGTTTCGGAAAGTGGATTTACGTAATCTAGATTTATCGTGGAACGGTCTCGTTCTGTGTTTACAAAATCATCATAGTTTGGAATTGTTGCCGCTCCATAGAAATCAAAATCTCCCAATTCATCATTACCATAAGCGTTATAGTCAACTTCAAGTTCAATGTTGTGACCTTCTTTATTAAAATCTAATTTATAATTGAAATTGTATTGCGAGCTGCTATTTTCATTATCACTTACAAATAGTTGTGTTTGGTCATTTTCTGGTTCGTCTGAGAAAAATATATCGGTTGATCCATTTGTTTTACCATCATAAATATTCTGATTAGTGAAAAAAGAAAAGGTGTTTTTGTCATTCAAATAGAAATCGACACCAACTTTAAAGAGGTTAGACTTGTTGTTATCGAGGAATGAAAAACGCTGATCCAAATTATCATCGGGGCGATAGATATTTCCGAAGTTCTGATTCTTAGAAACATTATTACTAAAATTTCCATAAAAATTGAATTTAACATTTCGGTAATTCATATTTAAACCAGCATTAAATTTAGCCTCATCTTGATATGTAAGTCCAACACTAGCATCTCCATTAAAACCAATGTTAACGTTCTTATGTAGGATAATATTAATGATTCCACTCATTCCTTCCGGGTTGTATTTAGCCGAAGGATTTGTAATAAGTTCAATTTGTTTGATCGACGTAGACGGAATCTGTTTAAGTAATTGTGCCACTGGAACATTAGACAATTTTCCATCGACCATTACACGTACATTTTGATTTCCTCTCATCGAGATATCGCCCGTTTGTTGGTCCACACTTACCGAAGGAAGGTTGTTCATAATGTCAGACGCAGTTGGTCCGGCGGTGGAAAGGTCTTTGCCAATGGTAATAACTTTCCTGTCGAGTTTTTGTTGAATTGTAGTTCGTTCTGCGACAACTGTAACCTCATCCAAGGCGGCTATATTTTCCACTAAATAAATTTCCCCTAAGTCTATAGTGCGTCCCTTGGGGTCAATTTCGATAGGAGTTTCATAAGTCTTGTATCCAATATATTGGATTAGGACAAGACTTTTTCCTTCTGGAATTTCCTCAATTGAGAATTTTCCGTTGTCGTCTGTAACACCTCCTGTGATAATATCACCTTCCGTAGTTTTTATAACCACGGTTACATAGGGTATGGGTTGGAGTAAGTTTTTGTCAATAACTGTACCCGTGATTTTTCCAGGTTTTTCTGAAGTTGGATCTAAAGTGGCGAATGACGATACACTCACCAATAGCATGATTAGCGCTAGTAGTTTTCTCATTTTTGATTGATTTTGATTGATGTATTAATGGTAGGACTCTAAAACTAAAATCTTGTTACATAAAAATGTAATTTTAACAAAAAAAGTGCCCAAAATCTAGATTTTGGGCACTTAGCTTTACTGCTATTATTAACACTAACCATCAACGTAAAAATTTTCACAGTAAAGCGGAAATATTTCTATTATATAGACGAGATCATCTTAAATATGTTACATTAGAATCGTATTTTAACGAAGTTTTGTGAAATTCGGGATGTTAAATTTTAAACCCATTTAAATGAAGAAAACACTTGTACTAGGCGCAAGTTTAAATCCTGCGAGGTATTCGAATCTGGCAATCAACAGGTTGGTAGAAAAAGGGCATCCTGTAGAGGCTATTGGATTAAAAGAAGGAGTAGTTATTGGCGTTGTGATTACTACGGAAAATAAAAATTTTGAAGATATAGATACGGTTACATTATATTTAAATCCGAAACGTCAGGAAGCTTTTTATGACTATATTATTTCTCTGAAGCCAAAGAGAGTGATTTTTAATCCAGGAACAGAAAACCCCATATTTTACGATTTGCTTCGGAAAAATAAGATTGATTATGAAGTAGCTTGCAGCTTAGTTTTGCTTGGAACGAATCAATACTAATCCTAGGTAGGTTAAAGCACCATTCAAAATTAGAATAAAAAAGCCAAAATCAAACCCGAATTTTTCCTTGCTTATAAAACTTATAGCATAACCAATAAAGGGAGTAGCAATAGCCACCAGCGGTACCCATTTATCCTTCACCGTTCCTTCGGTAAATAATCCATATGCATAAAGTCCGAGTAAGGGGCCATAAGTATAACAAGCAAACGTAAATAGTTTTGCAATCACCGAGGCATCCGCAATGACATATTTAAATATGATAATTACGGCTATCAATATTAGGGACATAATTACATGGATTCTTTTTCGAATTTTTACTTGGTCATTTTCGCTATGTTTTTTTTCGATTTCGAGAATATCAATACTGTAGGAGGTGGTTAAAGCAGTTAAGGCGCTATCTGCACTGGAGTAGGCGGCAGCTATGAGCCCAAGCAAAAAGAAAATCGCTATGCTAATTCCCATTTCAGATTTAACCGCGATTGTTGAAAACAACTGATCCCTTTGTGCATCGATTCCATTTTGTTCGGCATAAACGGTTAGCAATAGACCTAGAACTAAAAATACTAGGTTTACAAATGTCAAAACTATGGTAAACCAAAACATATTCTTTTGTGCATCCTTGAGATTGCGACAGGTTAAATTCTTTTGCATCATGTCTTGATCAAGACCCGTCATTACAATCGCTATAAAAGCACCACTTACAAATTGTTTTACAAAGTGGTCCCCAGATTTCCAATCATCGAAGAAGAAAATCTGCGAAAGATCGCTGTCTGCAATGAAGCCAAAAAATGTTGACGAAGAAAGCCCTAGGTCGGTAGCGACAAAATATACACCAACACCAACTGCTACTAACATAAACAGTGTTTGAAGTGTATCTGTCCAAACAATTGTTTTTATCCCGCTCTTAAAAGTATATAACCATATTAATAGTATTGTGATTGTTACGGTTACCCAGAAAGGGATGCCCATCGCATCAAAAATTAAATTCTGAAGGACAATAGCGACAAGGTAAAGTCTAAAGCTGGCGCCAACAATTCTGGATAGTAAGAAAAAATAAGCTCCTGTTTTATAAGAATACTTTCCGAAGCGCCCTTCTAGATAACTATAAATGGAAGTAAGGTTTAATCGATAGTAAAGTGGTAAAAGGACTAATCCAATTACGGCATATCCCACAGTGTAGCCCAATACAACTTGAAAATAGCTGAACTTCGAAGCTTCAACCCATCCAGGAACCGAAATAAAGGTTACCCCACTTAGTGACGCGCCTATCATCCCAAAAGCAACTAAATACCAGGGAGACTTTTTACCGGCTTTGAAGAAATCATCATTGCTTCCTCCTTTATTGGTTAAAAATGAAATTAATAGCAAAATCCCAAAATAGGAAGCAATTAAGAGTAAAATATGTAAGGGTTGCATAGTTTTTTTGGCTAATTCTGAAGATTTTGTTAAAAATACAAACTTTATAAAAGCAAAGCATATATTTTTCTATACTTTTGAGAATAATTGAAGTAGAATTTTTTTTAAAAAAACTAATAGCTATGAAGTACAAATTACTATTAATGTTTGCATTGGTTGCAGGAATTGCGAATATGCATTCACAAGAATACCTCATTATGATTGAGGAGGGCACGCACAGTGTTCAAGAAGTTATTGATAATGCAGAAGCGTATTTTGCAGATAAGGATAAAGGAAGAGGAACAGGATACAAACAATTTAAAAGATGGGAATACAACGCAAATCGTATTAAAAATGAAAACGGTTACCTAAACTCAGTAACAGAAGATATTGCGGAGTTAGAGCGTTACAACGCTTACCTAAACAACAACTTTCAAAATGGACAGTTGAGTGGAAATTGGGAAGAATTAGGACCTCAAAGTTGGAATGATGATGATTCTTCTGGTTGGAATCCTGGTGTTGGTAGATTAACTGGAATTGCTATTGAAGAGGGAAATAGTAATCATATAATTGTTGGCGCAAATACAGGAGGTGTTTGGAGAACAATAGATGGTGGTCAAAATTGGACTGCTTTAGGTGATTTCTTTTCTAATCTGACTGTTTATTCTGTAGCAATTGATCCTGCAGATGCTGATACGTATTTCTTTGGTTCAACTAGCGGTCTTATTTTTAAATCTACAGATGCTGGAGCCACTTGGAACCAGATAGCAGATATTAATAGTTCTGACATAAATAAAATTTTAATTCACCCTACAGATAGCAATATAATGTTTGCATCAGGCGGTGGAGTATATAGATCTACCGATGGGGGAACTACTTGGGATCAGCCAGTTTCAGACTCAAGAGGATATGACATAGAATTTAAGCCGGGAGACCCTTCTGTTGTTTATGCATCTGGTTTTGGTTTTCATAAATCAACTGATAGCGGTGCAACCTTTACAACAATTGGAGGTTTTAGTACTGGTCCAAAAATGATGGGCGTGTCTCCAAATGATGATTCTGTAGTTTATGTTTTAGAAGCAGCCGGTGGTTCTTTTGGAGGATTTTACAAATCAACAAATAGTGGAGATTCGTTTACAGAATTAGATCATACAGGAAGAAATTATTTTGGATATGATACTGCAGGTTTTGGTGCTGGAGGACAAGCGCCTCGTGATATGGATGTTGCTGTAAAACCAGGAGATGTTGATGAGGTTCATATTGCAGGAGTGCTTACTTGGAGGTCGTTAGACGGAGGAGTGACATTTACATGTACTTCAGATTGGATTCCTGGTGCTGCGGCTGGTGCAGGCATTGGATATTGTCATGCAGATGTAGACCTTTTATTGTTTGATGGTTCAACACTTTATACAGGAACCGATGGCGGTATATTTAAAGCAGAAAATACGACTGACTTAAATCCTGATTATTATGAAGACATTACCGAAGGTTTAGGCATTCGTCAATTTTATAAAATTGGGGTTTCTCAAACTGAAGATGTTGTGGTAACAGGAGGTTCTCAAGATAACGGGTCTTCTTTTTATACAGAAGCTGGTAGTTGGAAAGATTGGTTAGGTGCAGATGGTATGGAAGGCTTTGTTGATAAAGATGATCCTACTAAAATGTATGGTACAAGTCAAAATGGAAGTTTATATAGAACAGCCAATTCTGGTGCTACATATATTAACGTGGCAAATCCAAGTGGGAGCGGAGGAAATTGGGTAACGCCATTCGAGCAAGATCCAACTGCGACCAACACAATTTACGTTGGATATAGAAATGTTTATAAGTCTGAAGCTTCAGGTACTGGTTGGGTAGTTATTTCTCAAAATTTTGGAGCAAATTTAAATGAATTGAAAATTGCACCTTCAGATAATCAAGTAATATATGCTTCACGTGGAGGGTTATTATATAGAACAGAGGACGGTGGAGCCACAGATTGGACGACACAAACCAATCCTGGTGGAACCATTAATTCAATTGCAATTCATCCTACTGATCCTAATAAAATTGCTGTAGCTACAAACGCTGGAAATAAAGTCCAAGTGTCTAGTGATGGTGGCGTAACTTGGGATAGCTATTTATTAAATCTACCAAATTTTGCTGGTTTGGCTGTAATCTGGGATGATAATGGCGCTGACGGTTTATACGTAGGTATGACTTATGGTGTGTATTATATAGACAATACATTTACAGAATGGCAACCGTATAACACTAATTTACCAAACGTGATTATTAATGAATTTGATATAAATAATACTACAAATACCCTTTATGCAGGAACATATGGACGTGGACTTTGGGCTTCACCGTTAGCATTTCCAGCCTTAGGAGTTTCAGATAATTTTTCTGAAGATTCGTTTCAAGTATATCCAAACCCTGCAGGTTCAGAGTTAACCATTTCACTTTTGGAGTCTTCGGAAATAGATATTCGCGTATTTAATCTTCTTGGGAAGTTAATGATATATGAGCCAAACAGATTGGTTGAGAATGAACATACAATGAATGTTAGTTCACTAGCGACAGGTGTTTATTTTGTTCGAATCAGTTCTGAAAATGGAACCGTAACAAAACGCTTCATAAAAGAATAAGACGATATTTTTTATTGTTTTACAATGCTTCAGAAGAATCACTTTTTCTGAAGCATTTTTTTTATCTTGCTTCCAACAAAAGACGTATGGATTTCTCTTCAAAATTACTGGAAAATGCTGTGAATGAAATGGCACAGCTACCTGGTATTGGTAAGCGAACGGCGCTTCGGCTCGTTTTACATTTACTCAAACAGCCAAAAGAGCAAACTCATAAACTTTCTCAAGGGTTACAGCAAATGAGAGACGAAATAAATTTTTGTGATAACTGCCACAACATAAGTGATACGGCTTTATGTGAAATTTGTTCAAATCAGAGTCGTTACTCAAATGTAATTTGTGTAGTAGAAGATATTAGAGATGTTATGGCCATTGAAAATACCAGTCAATATAGAGGACATTATCACGTATTGGGAGGAAAAATATCTCCTATGGATGGTGTGGGGCCTAACGAGTTAAACATTTCAAGTCTGGTAGAAAAGGTACAGACAGGTAGCGTTACTGAAGTTATTTTTGCGCTAAGTTCAACTATGGAAGGGGATACAACAAACTTCTATATTTTCAGGCAGATAGAACCCTTCAATATTGAAACTACAACTATTGCTCGTGGTATTTCCGTGGGTGATGAATTAGAATATGCAGACGAAGTTACGCTCGGCCGAAGTATCCTTAATAGAATTCCTTTTGAAAATTCTCTAAAAAGTTCTTAGTTTGAAAATTTCTGTCGTTATACTAAATTATAATGTTCGCTATTTTTTAGAGCAGTGCATTCTAAGTGTGCAAAGTGCTCTTAGAAGTCTAGATGCGGAAATTATTGTGATTGATAATAACTCTAGCGATGATAGTTGTAAAATGGTTAGAGAACATTTTCCTAAGGTAAAACTTATAGAAAATAAGGAGAATGTAGGGTTTAGTAGAGCAAATAATCAGGCCGTGAAGGTGGCAATTGGGGAGTATATTTGTATTCTAAACCCAGATACTGCTGTCTCAGAAAGTTGTTTCATCAAATGTTTGGATTATGCCGATTTAATAGAAAACATGGGTGCTTTGGGTGTTTATTTAATGGACGGAACGGGTAATTTTCTTCCTGAAAGTAAACGTAATGTCCCCACACCAATGGTATCATTACTAAAACTATTAGGCTTCGTAAAAAAATATTATGCGAATAATCTTTCAGCAGAAGGAAGTGGAGAAGTCGATGTGCTGGTTGGAGCTTTTATGTTTTTAAAACGCAGCGTTTACAATGAAGTTGGTGGTTTCGATGAAGATTATTTTATGTATGGAGAAGATATTGATTTTTCTTATAAAATTGCCAAGGCGGGTTATGTTAACCGTTATTTAGGCACAGTAGAAACCCTACATTATAAAGGTGAGAGTACTCAGAAAAATGCAGCATATTACGACCGATTTTATGGAGCGATGCGTATTTTTTATAAGAAGCATTTTAAGCCAAATCCAATTCTAGATATTTTAGTAAAATTTGGAGTTTTTGGCATAAAATTGATACACACTAATGGCAATAGTAAATCATCAATTTTTCCAGAAATGGACAAGGCCTACGTTTTTACAGAAAATTTAACACTCTATCGAGACCTTTCAGAAAAAATGGATATAGAATTAAAAGCGACTTCAAAGTTGTTGATTGATGGTGGTGATTTGCGCAACTGTTTGTTGATTTTTGATGTTTCTTATATGCCTTATTCACAGATCTTTGCAGTTATGCGAAAGCTTAAGAATAGAAACAACCAATTTCGTATTTGTCCGCTTCATTCTAATTTCATTATTGGGAGTGATAGGAGTGATGAAAAAGGAACAGTGGTTGTTTTTTAGAAAAATTAAAAGAACCTCACATATTTTTTGATTAATTTTGCACCGTTTTAAATCGAGTGCTAGATAATTAAATAACATCACTTGTAAACAGAAAATTAAGTTATGGCAAAATTTGAATTGAAACTTCCAAAAATGGGCGAAAGTGTGGCAGAAGCAACGCTAACAGGATGGCTCAAAAATATTGGGGATACTATTGAAGCCGATGAGGCTGTGCTAGAAATAGCAACAGATAAGGTTGATAGTGAGGTTCCTAGCGAAGTTGATGGAGTTTTGGTAGAGCGCTTGTTTGAAGTGGATGATGTTATTCAAGTTGGTCAGACGATTGCAATTATTGAAACCGAAGGTGGTTCTGATACATTCAAACCTACGGCTAAAGTAGAAAATACTCTAACGCCCGAGGTGATTAAAAAAGTAGAAACACCAGTTATAGCTTCAACGCCAACGGCATCGATTGAAAGTAGTGGAGATCGATTTTACTCACCGCTAGTTAAAAATATTGCGGCTGCGGAGGGGATATCACAAACGGAACTTGATGCTATTTCTGGAACAGGAAAAGATGATAGGGTTACAAAAAATGATATTCTTGAATATGTTGAGACTCGGAAAGCTCCTGTTGCTTCTAAAAGTGAAGAAGCAGTTGCGCCTAAGGTAGCAGCGGGAGCTACCGAAAAAGCAAAGGCACCAGTGTCTGCTAATGGAGGGGATGAGATTGTGGAAATGACACGTATGGGTAAACTTATTGCACACCATATGGTGGAGAGTATTCAAACTTCTGCACACGTGCAATCTTTTATAGAGGCCGATGTTACCAATATATGGAACTGGAGAAAAAGGGTTAAGAATGAGTTCGCGAAACGCGAAGGTGAGAATTTAACTTTCACTCCAATTTTTATGGAAGCAGTTGCAAAAGCATTGAAAGATTTCCCAATGATGAATATTGCTGTTGATGGCAACAATATTATTAAAAGAAAAAATATCAATTTAGGAATGGCTGCGGCTTTGGCCGATGGAAATCTAATTGTACCTGTAATTAAAAATGCGGATCAACTTAACTTGGTTGGAATGTCTAAGGCAGTAAATGATCTTGCTGGGCGAGCGAGAACAGGAGGACTGAAACCAGATGATATTCAAGGAGGTACTTATACGGTAACGAATGTTGGTACTTTTGGAAGCATTATGGGAACTCCTATTATTAATCAGCCACAAGTTGGAATTTTGGCCTTGGGCGCTATTCGAAAAGTGCCAGCAGTAATTGAAACCCCAGAAGGTGACTTTATAGGAATTCGTTATAAAATGTTCTTATCACACAGTTACGACCATAGAGTTGTAAATGGAGCACTTGGTGGACAGTTTGTAAAACGTGTAGCTGATTATTTGGAAGCTTGGGATTTGAATAGAGAGATTTAGATTTAGTAATAACAAAAATGGTAAAAGCCCAATCACTCTATAGTGTTTGGGCTTTTTTTTAAATTATAATTATCGTTAAGATTTGTGTGTTTTTAATTTTGGAATAATAATTGTGTCAAATTAATTGTAATACGAAAAGAGATTATTTGAAAGTTTAAATTATAAAATCTATACGCTATGAAAAATGTTTTAGTTTTCTTTTTATCCATAATGCTATTCACATCTTGCAACAGTGATGATGAAGCCACTGTAATTGATAATCAACAAGAAATTGCGACAATTGTTATAAGTCCAATTTATAATATCAAGGGAGATATTGCTAATTCAGGTGGAGAAATTTTGGATGATGGTGGGGCAAATATCACTGCAAAAGGAATATGCTGGAGTACATCTCCTAATCCAGATTTACAAGATAATATAGTGGAGAATGGAAGCGGAATTCAGTCGTTTATAAGTGCACTATCTGTACTTGATTTCAATACAACATATTATGTAAGGGCCTATGCTGTTAATAGCGTGGGAACTGCATATAGTGAAGAATTATCATTTATGACTACGAACGAATGCACTCTGAATGTGTTTGTTGGAAATGTTAGATTATCAACTCAGTCGGAGGTTGATTCATTTGGGTCAATTGGTTATTGTAAGATTGAGGGGCAATTGGTAATTGAAAGTGGTGTTACGGATTTAAGTGCGCTGAATAATTTGAGATCACTAGAGAGTATAAGTATATACGGAACCCACGAATTAGAAGATTTGTCTGGAATAGATAACTTGACGGAAGTAGCATACGAGATAAGTGTTATACGTAATGATCAATTAAAAAATATTGATGCATTGTCAAATGTTGTGTCTCCCATTACTAATATTGTCATTGCAAACAATCTTGAAATATTAAATGTTGATGGGTTACTTGGAATTTCTACTCTGGTTAGAACTTTAGAGAATGCTCCAACAATTGAAATTTTAGGAAATCCAGCTCTGGTTGATATTGATGGGTTGGCTAACATTTCAATTGTGGATGAAGAAACTTTGGTGGCTATAGGGAGTAGTGATGTTATGACCCATCTCGATGGACTTTCAAATATCTCTGGAACCATAAGATATCTTGGTGTTACTGGAATAGATTCTCTTATAGATATTAATGGATTGTCCAATATTACCAGAGTAAACAGTGATATAACAATAAATAATAATAGCCGCTTACTAAATCTTGATGGTATTATGAACCTTAAATATATTCAAGGTGATTTAGATATACTTAACAATTCAATTATAGATTTTTGTGGTTTAAATACTCTAATAATCGAGAATGGTCTACAAGGGAATTACAATGTTTTAAGAAACTCCTACAATCCTACGATACAGGATATTCTTGATGGTAATTGTAGTCTGTAAACACAAGGTTAGAGTTGTCATATTAGATAAATCTTAGCATATAAATTTACTGTATCTATTAATTCAGAATCAATTCTAGAATCGTTTGTTGAAGATTATTATATCCAAAAAGGGTGTGGTTTTTATTCCAAATAATAGGAAATTGAATACGAGTATCTGCCGTTAATTCTTTCGAAATAAAAGACATAAACTGCCTGTATAATACTGTATCTTGATTGAGGTCAAAGCTCTTGTAGGCTATCTCTTTGTTTTTTAGTTCGGTTTCTAAAGCGACACATTTTTGACAATTTGATTTTGTAAAAAGAACAAGTTTGCCCGTAAAAGCTTCAGAAATGTTCACGGCTTGTTTTTCAAATGATGAATTCAAACTGCTTCTTTGATTGTTAACAATGAGCTCATAGGAATAACTTGATGGAACATTGGTAAGCTCAATTAACGTAATCATCGAAGCTTCACTAAGTGGTGGAATATCTTTAATTACAGGTTTTGTAGCACTACGACGATAGCCTTCAGAAGTAACCATAAAAAAAACATTTAACGTGTCCTTAGTTGTGTTTTTCGCTATTAGTACGGTGCGTTTCCCTTTTTTTACTTCGGAAAGAGTTATCCTCGCGTCTTGAGAAAGCCCGTTAAAAACAGCTAAAAAGGTGAGTAAACAAAGAATTTTGTGTAGCTTCATAGGTAGTACAAATGTATTAAATACTACCTTTGTAGCACAAATTATACCAATGGACTTACTCTTAAAAAAACCTATCTGTTTTTTTGATCTTGAAACGACAGGAATTAATATAGCAACCGATAGAATTGTTGAAATAGCAATTTTAAAAGTTTTTCCTAATGGCAATAAGGAAAGTCATACGTGGCGCGTAAATCCAGAAATGCCAATTCCGGCTGTGGTCACAGCAATTCATGGTATTACTGATGAAATGGTGGCCAATGAGCCAACATTTAAAGAATTGGCGCCAAAAGTGCATGCCTTAATTAAAGACAGTGATCTTGGTGGTTTTAATTCAAATCGTTTTGATATTCCATTGTTAGCTGAAGAATTGCTGAGAGCCGAAATTGATTTTGATATGAAGAAAGCGCTTTCGGTAGATGTTCAGACTATTTTTCATAAAAAAGAAAAGCGTACTCTTGAAGCTGCGTATAAGTTTTATTGCGATAAAGATTTGATTGATGCTCATAGTGCTGAAGCAGATACCCATGCAACTTATGAGGTTTTAAAAGCACAATTGGATAAATATGAAGATTTGGAGAACGATGTTACTCAGTTAGCAGCTTTTAGTTCGCATCGAAATTTTGCTGATTTCGCAGGATATATTGGATATAACAAACAAGGGGAAGAGATTTTTGGGTTTGGAAAACATAAGGGTTCACTAGTTGAAGACGTAATGGAGAAGGAGCCAGGATATTTTGGATGGTTACTTAATGCTGATTTTCCACTGTATACAAAAAAAGTGCTGACGGGTATTAAGCTTAGAAAATTGAATAATAAATTTTAGGAGGCACTATGAAAATTATTTGTGTTGGAAGGAACTATGCAGCTCATATTGAAGAATTAGACAACGCTGTTCCTGAGCATCCAGTGCTCTTTTTGAAACCAGATACCGCGATATTACTAAAAAAACAACCTTTTTTTATACCAGATTTTTCTAACGAAGTGCATCATGAAGTAGAGCTTTTGGTAAAAATTAAAAAAGTTGGAAAACACATTGATCGTAAGTTTGCTCATAAATACTATGATGAGATTGGTTTAGGAATCGATTTCACGGCACGTGATCTTCAAACCGAACTAAAAAACAAAGGGTTGCCTTGGGAAAAGGCAAAAAGTTTCGATGGTGCCGCAGTAGTGGGTAATTTTTTGCAGAAAACAACGTTTAAAAGTATTGATGATCTTGACTTCAGTCTTAAAAAAAATGACAAAATCGTTCAGAAAGGAAATACTGGATTAATGCTTTGGAAAATTGATTCGTTAATCGAATATATCTCTAAATATTTTACGTTGAAGATTGGAGATATTATATTTACAGGAACGCCTTCTGGAGTTGCTAAAGTTAATCCGAACGATAGCCTTAAAGGGTATATTGAAGAGAAAGAAGTTTTTTCTATAAAAGTGAAATAAATGAGTAAACATTATTCTATAGATAGTCTAAAAGAGATTGCTGGCGGTGATTTAGATTTTATGGCTGTGGTGGCACAAACCTTCTTAGAAGAGATTCCACCAGATTTAAATGCCATGGTAGTGGCTATTGAAAATGGGAATAAAGAGTTGGCCTATCAATTTGCACACAAAATGAAGCCAAATCTTGAGATGTTTGGAATTGGTTTGAAGAAGGAAATAACAGCTATAGAATCTTGGTCGAAAACTTCTAAAAATAAATCTGTTATTGAAGGGCATTTAGAGTCTATTGTTTCTACGCTCACTATAGTATTTGAAGAGTTAAAAGCTGATTTCAACGAATAAATGTTAGCTGAAATAATTACCATAGGTGACGAGATATTAATCGGCCAAGTTGTGGATACAAATTCGGCTTTTATTTCAAAAGAACTTAATAAAATTGGAGTTCAAGTTTATCAAATTACCTCAATCCAAGATGATAGAGAGCATATATTAGAGGCATTTACTAATGCTAAAAATAATGCAGATCTCGTTTTAATTACTGGTGGATTAGGGCCTACAAAGGATGATATTACAAAGCGAATTTTTTGCGAGTTCTTTGACGATGAACTTGTTGAGGATGCTGAAGTCTTGAGCCATGTCACGAAACTTTTTAGATCGCGACTTGGAAAGGAGCCATTAGCATCTAATTTGAGGCAAGCGTTGGTGCCTTCAAAAGCAAGAATACTTCCTAATAATCATGGGACTGCTCCAGGAATGTGGTTGGAGAAAGATGATACTGTTTTTGTTTCGATGCCGGGAGTGCCATACGAAATGAAGTATTTAATGCTGGATGAAGTACTGCCAAGAGTTATAAAAAGATTTCAAAGACCCTTTATCTATCACAAAACCTTACTGACTTATGGAAAAGGTGAAAGCGAGGTAGCTAAAATAATCGAGAATTTTGAAGATAAGTTGCCAAAGGATATTAAGTTGGCCTATTTGCCTTCATTAGGAAAAGTGAGATTGCGTTTGTCCTCCAAAGGCGATGATGAGAAATTACTAAAGTCTCGAGTTGATATTCAAATGGAGGTGATGCGGGATTTGTTGCCGGATATAGCGATTGGGTATGAGGGTGAAACGAGTATAGAAAGAAAGATTGGTAGTTTATTGGTTGAAAAAGGGCAGATGGTTAGTCTTGCTGAAAGTTGCACTGGTGGAACAATCGCTAGTCAGATTACTGCCAATGCGGGGGCTTCGGAATATTTTAAAGGAGGATTGATTCCCTATGAAACAAAGTTAAAATCGACGATACTTGGTGTCGACCCCAAATTAATAGAAGATTATAATGTTGTGAGTATTGAAGTTGCAGAAGCTATGGCAATTCATGCAAAGGAACTCTTTGATTCAGACTATGCAATTGCAACTACTGGAATTGCTGGTCCAAGTAAAGGAGATGGAGTCGATGAGGTAGGGATAGTTTGCATTGCTATTGGAACTCCTAGTGGAGTGATTTCAGAAAAATTTAGCTTTGGAAATGCTAGAGAAAGAGTAATTACAAAAGCGACAAACAAGGCTCTCGAAATGTTACTGAAAGAAATTTCGAAAAACTAAATTTCTTTTGTTGTGCATCACAATAAAATTACTTAAATTTGCACCCTGTTTTAAAATAACAATAAATAGTTTAACAAGATGTCGAGAGTTTGTGAGCTTACGGGCAAAAGAGCAATGGTAGGGAATAACGTTTCCCACGCCATGAATAAAACAAAACGCAAGTTTAATGTAAACCTTGCTAAAAAACGTTTTTATATTCCTGAAGAAGATAAATGGATTACGCTTCGTGTTTCAACTTCAGTATTAAAAACTATTAACAAAAAAGGTATTTCTGCCGTTATTAAAGAAGCTCGTTCAAAAGGCTTTCTTACCAAATAACAGCAATAATTCATAAAGTCTATTACAATGGCTAAAAGAGGAAATAGAGTACAAGTAATTTTAGAATGTACAGAGCATAAAGAGTCAGGAAGACCTGGAACTTCTCGTTACATCACTACTAAGAACAAAAAGAACACTCCAGATAGAATGGAATTGAAGAAATTCAATCCTATTTTAAAGAAAATGACTGTTCATAAAGAAATTAAGTAACAAACGATTTTCACTTTAGTGAAGATTTCAAATAAGTAAAGCCATGGCAAAGAAATCGGTAGCATCATTACAAACAGGATCGAAGCGTTTAACTAAGGCAATCAAAATGGTTAAATCGCCTAAGACAGGCGCTTACACATTTACGGAGTCTATTATGGCACCTGAATTGGTAAATGAGTGGTTAAGTAAAAAATAGCCCTCTTCAAAATATATAAGTCGAGCCACTTTTTTACGAGAGTGGCTTTTCGTATTTTTATACGCTAGATTTTTGTGGCTTACTGCTGGATTGCTATTAAGCAAACCGTAGCTTTTATAAAAACTGAAATTAAATAATGAGCTTTTTTAAAAAGATATTTTCAAAAGAAAAAAAGGAAACACTTGACAAAGGTCTTGAAAAGTCCAAGACCTCATTTTTGGATAAATTAGGAAAGGCAGTTGCAGGAAAGAGCAAAGTAGATGACGGCGTATTAGATAATCTTGAAGATGTGTTAGTGTCAAGTGACGTAGGAGTTACTACAACTTTAAAGGTGATTGAGCGAATAGAAGCCAGAGTTGCAAAAGACAAGTACCTAGGCACCGATGAGCTTAATCAGATATTACGCGAAGAAATTGCTGGACTTTTAAGTGAAACGAATTCTGGAAATGCTTCAGAGTTTGAAATTCCCGAACAAAATGCTCCTTATGTGATAATGGTGGTAGGGGTAAACGGTGTTGGTAAAACTACAACAATTGGGAAGCTAACCCATCAATTTAAGAAGGCTGGTAAGACAGTTGTATTAGGAGCGGCAGATACGTTTAGAGCCGCTGCGATTGACCAATTACAAATTTGGGCGGATAGAACTGGAGTTGCTCTTGTTCGACAAGAAATGGGTAGTGATCCGGCGAGTGTTGCTTTCGATACTTTAGAAAGTGCGGTAAAGTTAAATGCGGATGTCGTAATAATTGATACTGCAGGCCGTTTGCACAATAAGGTGAATTTGATGAATGAGCTTACTAAGGTGAAACGGGTAATGCAAAAAGTAATTCCGGATGCTCCTCATGATGTCCTTTTAGTATTGGATGGCTCTACTGGTCAAAATGCATTTGAGCAAGCGAAACAATTTACGGCCGCCACGGAGGTTACTTCTCTTGCTGTCACAAAATTGGACGGAACCGCAAAAGGTGGGGTAGTGATTGGTATTAGTGATCAATTTCAGATTCCTGTAAAGTATATTGGCGTTGGTGAAGGTGTTGAAGATTTACAAGTATTTAATAAAATAGAGTTTGTAGATAGTTTCTTTAAGTAAAAAGATTTGACAGTGTTGTTTGATTGAAAAAGAACTGCTTCAGAAAAAACCGCATTGAAAACATATTTGGTAGTTTTCAATGCGGTTTTTTATTTAATTCTTGTTTTTATATTACAAGGTTTCCTTCAGCCAATCGTAAAATTGACGTTGCCAAACCAAGGCGTTTTGTGGTTTTAACACCCAATGATTTTCTTCAGGAAAGTATAATAATTTACTTTTTATTCCGTGTAATTGTGCAGCTTGAAAAGCTTCTAGGCCCTGTTCAATAGGAACGCGATAATCTTTACCACCTTGTACGATTAAAATTGGTGTATCCCATTTGTCGACATAATTTATCGGATTAAATTCATTGAAAGCTTTCTGAGCAATTGAATTGTTTTTATCCCAATAGGCACCTCCCATATCGTAGTTTACGAAGAATAATTCTTCGGTTGTACCATACATACTTTTCATATCAAATATACCGTCGTGTGCAATAAAACTTTTAAAACGACCATTGTGGTGTCCAGCAAGATAAAAGACCGAATAGCCACCAAAACTTGCGCCAACGGCACCTAATCGATTTTTGTCTACATAAGGTTCCTTCGCAACATCATCTATAGCATCTAAGTAATCTTGCATTGCTTTTCCACCCCAATCACCGCTAATTGCAGCATTCCATTCAACTCCATGTCCGGGCATTCCTCTACGATTGGGTGCAACTATAATATATCCTTGCGAAGCCATTAGTTGAAAATTCCATCGGAAAGAATAAAACTGTGAAAGTGCAGATTGTGGTCCTCCTTGCGCATATAACAAAGTTGGATATTTTTTAGTCGCATCAAAATTAGGAGGGAGTATTACCCACACTAACATTTTTTGATTGTCTTTTGTAGTTACATATCTTTTTTCAACCTTCGGAAGGTCTAGTTTTTTATAAAAAGCATCGTTGACATGAGTAAGTTGTTTAAATTCTTTCGTTTTTAAATCGAACGAATATATTTCGGTAGCATGATTCATATCCGTTCTACTCACAATAAGTGAATTTTTCAATTCTGCTACAATACCAGTAACATTAAATTGCCCTTCGGAAAGTTGTTTCACTACAGACATTTTTCTTGTTTTGCCAGGGTAATCAACACTAAAGATTTGAATTGTTCCATCAACTGGAGCTGTAAAATAGATATCCTTATTGTTTTTAGCCCAAGTAAAACCATTTACGGTACCATCCCAATTAGCAGTAAGATTCTGTTTTACGCCATCTCGCATTACAATAATGTCGTTTTTGTCGGCTTCATAACCGGGAGTTTTCATTTGTAACCAAGCAAGGGAACCATCGCCAGAGAATGCTGGTTGTGTATCATATCCTTTATTCTCCGGGGTAATATTTACGGTAGACTTATCTTGTAGATTGTATTTATAAATATCGGTATTCGTGCTAATGGCATATTCAGTTCCAGCAACCTTCTTACTTACGTAATAAATAGCACTGCTGTCTGGGGACCAAATATAATCCTCATCTCCTCCAAATGGAGCTTGAGGACAATAATACGGTTCCTTGGGCATGATGTCGGTTTCTTCGTCCGTATTCATGTTTTTGTAAAAAACGTGGTTGTAAGAGCCATTATTCCAAGTGTCCCAATGTCTGTAATCTAAGGAAGTAAAAACATAAGCATCAGACGCTGGAAGATCAGAATATAAATCCTTTCCCGTAATTTTAGCTACGGCCACGGGCTTGTGGAGTAATTTGTATTCATTATTTGGGGATAAATTTTTATCGGTAACCATTTCATCTGCACTTTCAATTAAAACAGCGTCACCTCCTTGAATTGGCATTTTGTAAAATTTGTTGTCAAAATCATTGGTTTCCATATTTGGTGTAGCAACCTTATAAATTATACTTTCGCCGTCATTCGAAATACCTAAAGGACTCACTTTTTTTACCTGCCATAAAAGTTCAGGTGTCATAACGTTTTGTGAGCTCATAAAAGGAATGCTTAAAAGGATTAATAATAATGTAATAGGTGTTTTCATAATTCTGATTATTAAGAAAGTAAAGTTATGCAAACCAATACTATATTAAAAGAGAAATCAAAAAATCAAGTAATAGAAAACACCTTGTATTCAGAGTTATAAGCAGTATCTTTGCACGCCTTAACAATAACATTCTATGCGTACAAAGACTCTAAAAAAGAATAAGATTAATGTAGTGACCCTTGGTTGTTCCAAGAACGTTTACGATAGTGAGGTGCTAATGGGGCAGCTTCGTGCCAACAATAAGGAGGTCGTTCATGAGGAAGAAGGGAATATTGTGGTAATCAATACTTGCGGATTTATAGCAAACGCTAAAGAAGAGAGTATTAATACTATTCTTGAATATGTTCAGAAAAAAGAAGAGGGTGTTGTAGATAAGGTTTTTGTTACTGGTTGTCTTTCTGAAAGATATAAGCCAGATCTTCAAAAGGAAATTCCTTCTGTAAATCAATATTTTGGAACCACAGAATTACCCGGTTTATTGAAAGCTCTTGGAGCAGATTATAAACACGAATTAATCGGAGAACGACTTACAACTACACCAAAGAATTACGCATACCTTAAAATAGCGGAGGGATGTGATCGCCCATGCTCATTCTGTGCAATTCCAATAATGCGAGGAAAACATAGAAGTACGCCAATTGAAGAAGTAGTTGTTGAAGCAGAAAAGCTTGCGGCGAATGGTGTGAAAGAGCTTATTCTTATTGCTCAAGATTTGACCTATTATGGACTCGATCTTTATAAAAAGAGAAATTTAGGCGAATTACTCCAGGCTTTAGTGAAAGTAGAAGGAATTGAATGGATTCGTTTACACTATGCCTTTCCTACTGGTTTCCCAATGGATGTGTTGGAGATAATGCGAATCGAACCTAAAATCTGTAATTATATAGATATTCCTTTGCAGCATATAGCAGATCCTATTCTGAAATCAATGCGTCGTGGAACTACAAAAGCCAAGACTACAAAATTACTTCAAGACTTTAGAGAGGCAGTTCCAGATATGACAATTAGAACTACCCTTATAGTAGGTTATCCGGGAGAAACGGAAGAAGATTTCCAAACTTTAAAAAGCTGGGTGGAAGAAATGCGTTTTGAGCGTTTGGGGTGTTTTACTTATTCGCATGAAGAGAATACTCACGCTTATAATTTGGAAGATGATGTTCCTGAAGACGTGAAAATGGAACGTGCAAATCAGATAATGGAAATCCAGTCTCAAATTTCTTGGGAGTTGAACCAACAGAAGATTGGTAAGGAATTCAAAGTGGTCATTGATCGAAAAGAAGGAAGTTACTTCGTAGGTAGAACCGAGTTTGATAGTCCCGATGTTGATAATGAAGTGTTGATTAATGCCGAAGTAGGCTACTTAAGAACAGGTGAATTTGCAATGGTAAAAATTACTGCAGCCGAGGATTTTGATTTATACGCGGAGGTAGTATAGTTGTTTTTATTTACCTTCAGAAGGGTTTTAAAATATATTCATTATGAGAATAGTTTCATTCGTACTTATTGCTATACTGCTAGTTTCTTGTAATTCTGAAAAAAAGAAAAAAGATAATTCCAATATAGAAGTAGCTAAAACTATTGTGCAATCTTTTGAAAGCCCTGTACAAGGAAACAGCTCCCTGCCTAGGTTATTTGCCAGTAACAATAAATTGTACCTTTCTTGGGTCGAGAAAAAAGATACGGTCTCCTTTCAAAATTATTCGATTTTTGAAGATGGTTCTTGGAGTGACGCTCAATCTGTAGTATCGGGATCAGACTGGTTCGTAAATTGGGCCGATTTCCCCGCTATTGCCGAAAGTAATGGCAATATTCTTACAAGTTATCTTCAGAAATCTGCCACAGGTACATATACCTATGATGTAAAATTAAACCTTTTTAATGCAAGTACTAATTCTTGGAAGAAGAACTTCATCCTTCATAATGATGGTACTCAAAGTGAACATGGCTTTGTATCCATAAGACCTTATTCTGGAAATTCATTTTTAATTGTGTGGCTTGATGGTAGAGATACAGTGGGCAAGGATCACGGGGGAGGACAAATGACATTGCGTGGCGCAATTGTATTTGAGGATGGCACCATAGATTATGATACTTTGCTAGACGATAGAGTGTGTGATTGCTGTCAAACTAGCGTTACGATTGGGCCAGAAGATGAAATAATAGTGGCGTATCGCGATAGGAGTGATGATGAAATTAGAGATATATCTGTAGTCCGTTGGGAAAAGGAGACGGGCTGGTCGAAGCCAATGACAATAGGAAATGACAATTGGAAAATTGCGGGATGTCCTGTGAATGGTCCATCAATTGACAGCAAGGATACTAATGTGGGACTCGCTTGGTTTTCTGCCGTTAATGGAGAAGGCAAGGTTCAGGTTGCATTTTCAACCGATTCGGGCATTAGTTTTGGTAAACCGATTAGAATTGACGCTGGAAGTGCTACCGGAAGAGTGGATATTCAGATGATTTCTAAAACTGAAGCGGCTGTTCTATGGATGGAGCCGAAGGGAGATGATGAACTCATTCAGATTGTTAAAGTAAATGTGAATGGTTCAAAAGGGAAGGCAATCACAGTTTCAAAAACTAGTGCAGAACGAGCCAGTGGCTTTCCACAATTGGAGTTAATGGGGAATGATTTGTACATTGCTTGGACTGAAATTCAAGCTGAAACTTCAAGTGTAAAAACGGTTTTAATTTCTGATCAAAACCTTTAAGCTGAAAACACTTCTTATCATCGGACATACATTTCCAGAACCTGCTACAACAGCTGCTGGGGGAAGAATGATGCAACTCATTGAATTGTTTTCTGAAAATGAATACCTAATTACTTTCGCTACTACAGCGAAAATTTCTGAAAGATCGGCAGACCTTGAAACATTAGGAGTAAAGGTTTCAGATATTGAATTGAACAATGGAAATTTTGATGATTTTGTTTTGAAATTGAATCCCAATATTGTTTTGTTCGATAGATATATCACCGAAGAACAATTTGGTTGGCGTGTATCAGAACAGTGTCCAAATGCATTAAGGATATTGGATACGGAAGACCTTCATTTTTTACGAAAGGCTAGAGAACAAGCAGTAAAACAAAATCATCCAGTTGCCGAAGCAAATCTGTATACAGATATAACAAAACGAGAATTAGCTAGTATTTTGCGGTCGGATTTATCGCTAATCATCTCAGAATTTGAATTAAAACTACTTCAAGACAAATTTCTAATTTCTTCGGAAATACTCCATTATTTGCCGTTTTTGATTAAAAAAGAGTCAAAAAAAGCAAAAAACCTTCCGTTATTTGAAAAAAGGGCCAATTTTATTTCCATTGGCAATCTGCATCATGCGCCGAACGTAGATTCTATTTTATATTTAAAAAATGAAATATGGCCACTTATAAGGAAGCAGCTTCCTCAGGTTCAACTAAAGTTATATGGTGCGTATGCGCCTCAAAAGGTTTTAGAACTACACAATGAGAAAGAGGGATTTCTTATAAAAGGATGGGCCAATGATGTTAATGAAGTGATGAGTGAATCCAGAGTTTGCTTAGCCCCTCTGAGATTTGGTGCTGGATTGAAGGGAAAGTTAGTTGATGCTATGATAAATGGAACCCCATCTGTCACGACCTCTTTAGGAGTAGAAGGAATACCTGGTGAGTTATTATTTCCAGGAATAATTGCAGATCTGGCTCAAGAGATTGCAGAAGCTTCGGTAGTTTTGTATTCTCAAAAGGAAAAGTGGATGGCGTGTCAAGTACTTGCTTCCCAACTTTTGGAAAAGCGGTTTCGGAAAGAACTTTTTTCCGAAGATTTTATGAAAAAAGTAACTCTACTTCAAAACGGACTAGAAACTCATCGAAACGCAAATTTCATTGGACAAATACTACAACACCAAAGCTTACAAAGCGCAAAATATATGAGTAAGTGGATTGAAGAAAAGAATAAAAATTAATGAGATACAATCAAATTACGTATATACCCTTATAGTAAAGTTGAAAGGATGCATGTATTTTTAACTTGTGGTTAATGTGATTGTGTTTGTTACCGATTACAATTTATTCTATTCCTATACTGCTACATGTAGTGAATAGAATAAGGGTGGAGCTCACTAGCATTAGTGGGCTTCATTTTTTTTAAGGAAGCATGAAAAAAAGGTTTCTTAAATGTATTTTTACACCTTGTAATAATAACTACACTATGTCTTATAACATTGTTCTTATTGAGCCTGAAATACCAAATAATACAGGAAATATTGGTAGGTTAAGTCTTGCGACGGGCAGTATATTGCATTTGGTTAAGCCCTTTGGATTTGAATTAAGTGACAAACGCGTAAAGCGGGCGGGATTGGACTATTGGCAGCATTTGGATGTAGTTATTTATGAGAGTCAGCAAGATTTCTTTTCAAAGAATAAGGACAAGAAAATGGTCTTTTTATCAAGTCATGGAACTCAAGATTATTGGGATATCAATTATACCGAAGATTTATTTTTAGTTTTTGGGAAGGAATCTGTGGGTTTGCCTTCCGAAATTACAGAAGAAAATAAGTCTCAATTATATAAAATACCAATCCATAGTCCACATATTAGAAGTATCAATTTGGCCAATGCGGTAAGTGTGGTTGTATATGAAGGTTTAAGGAGATTGCGTTAATTTGTGAGCTGGTTTCTTTGAAAAATTAAAACCGCATTTCTTTATAGTATCTTTGCTGAAAATAATTGCAAAACAATTTTATGCACTTTAGCGAACTTGCCTTAAATAAACCCATCTTAAAAGCGGTTTATGAAAAAAATTACGACACTCCTACTGAAGTTCAGAAAAAGACTATTCCGCTTGTTTTAGATAAAAAGGATGTAATTGCATCTGCTCAAACGGGTACAGGAAAAACAGCTGCTTTTGCACTACCCATTTTACAATTGTTGTTTCATCAACAGGATAGTGATAAAAAAAATAAAAGGATCCGTGCGCTAATTGTAAGTCCTACGCGCGAATTAGCAGTACAAATAGAAGAAGAGTTTAAGGCGTATGGTAAGTACACAAATTTGCGTACGGCTTGTGTTTTTGGAGGAACGTCTATCGAACCTCAAAAGCAAGTCCTTAAAAAAGGTGTAGATATTTTGGTGGCAACGCCTGGGAGATTATTGGATCTAAGAAAACAAGAGATTGTGAATTTGGATAAGGTCGAGATTTTGGTCTTAGACGAAGCCGATTTAATGTTGGATATGGGGTTCATTGATGACGTTCAAAAAATTGAACGTATGTGTCCTGAAGAGAAGCAAAACTTGTTGTTTTCGGCGACTATTCCAGCAAAAGTAGTGCAATTGGCTCGAACTATTTTAAAGGATCCCGAACGAGTTGAAATTACACCTACGTCAATGGCGGCCAAGAGTGTTAATCAACTGTTGTACTATGTGCCTAAATCTAGCAAAATTGAATTGTGTTTACATTTGCTTCGGAATGAAATAAAAGGAAACATTCTTATTTTCAGAAGAACTAAAAATGGTGTAGACAAACTAGAGCAAACCTTACTTAAAAATGATTTTGAGGTAGATAGCCTTCATGGTGATAAAACCCAAAGTGCACGACAAAAAGCCTTGAACAAATTTAAGAATGGTGATGTAAATATTTTAATAGCAACCGATGTCGCTTCTCGAGGTATTGATATTGAAGGACTGGATGCAGTCGTAAATTTTGATCTTCCTAACATCCCAGAAACCTATGTACATCGAATAGGACGAACAGGGAGAGCTGGAAAGGTGGGCGTATCTTATTCCTTCTGTGCTGCAGATGAAAAGAATTATGTCACTAATATTCAGAAGTTAATAAAAAATGCGCTGAACGTTATTGACGATCATCCGTATCCTCTAGATCCTAAGGCCAAGCCGCAAGTTCATAAAAAGAAAGCTTCTGGTAGTAAACACAAGTCTGGTCGTAAGTCGGCCGCATCAAAGAAGAATAAAAAACGTTGGTATTAATTACGAAAAAGTGCTTATTTCTTCCGTTTATCCATAATTCTTGTCACTTCCTCTAAAAGGTAAGAAAAAGACTACATTTTTATTTAGCTTGCCCTTGATTTAATCATTGCCCTAAGTCTTATTAGCTTTTCACTTAGCTATTAAAATCAATGTAAAATGGAGAAAGCACTAAATTATCAGTTTAACAGACGCTCTGAAAGTTATCTAGATTGGTTGTATCATACCATCAGGTCTGAGAAGTATTATCAGGCCGATGCTGTAATTGTTATGAATGATATTCATAGAGTTAATATCTCTAAAAAAGAGAGAGTCTAAAGGGCGAATTACAGTTCTGCCTTGTTATCATTAACAAAGAAAATCGAATTGGCAAAAAATAGTTTTCCGTTTTCCCAAAAGGATCGGAAAAGTACATCGTCTGCTAGGTAGACAATGCTCCCGCTGCCCATTCGTACTTCACCGAAAACCATAGAATTCTTTAATCCCGCCTTTGCATCTTTTCCAGAAAACCCAGAAACGCTAACTGCGTCGTCATTAATATAACCTACATTATAACCATCTTTTAGAAACTTATACGAATTGTTACCTTGCTTCAAGCTAAAATAAGTGCTATTGTATCCAAATGCCATAGGATGTGTGGAGTCTATACTAATCTTGTAAATACTACCTGTAATAAGATTCTTTACACTTTCTCTTTCACGCTGATCGTAAGGAGTTAGGTTAGGTTTTTCTTCTGTTTTCGCTTCATCATCTTTTTTGTCTACTTTGTTATTGTTGAGGTCAAACCCTTCTTTACCTTCAAAAAAGGCTACTGCCTGTCCAATCGCAATAACTTTTCCACCTGCTTTTATCCAATCTTTCAGTTTATTGAGGTTACTATCTTTCAAAACGCTGCTGTAGCGACCTTCTGGCATAATAAGAATATTGTATTTGGAAAGTGACAGCCTATTCAGATCATCGGTATCGATATTCGTAACAGGATATTCCAATTGGGTTTCAAAAAAGTGCCAGACAGCACCAAAACTTAAAGATGAAACACCATTCCCTTTTAACATTGCAATTCTCGGGGCATTAATAATTTTAATATCTGGCGATCCAAAATCGGTTTTATTATCACTAAAACTGCTTGGTGCAGCATATAATTCTTTTTGATGAACATTTGCAATTCTTGTTACTGTTTCGTGAAATTCCTTGTTTTTCCTGTTGTCACTCTTGGTAATTACAAGACTTCCTCTTCCGAAATTTTTAGCTTGAAACCTTAGTTCTTTTTCAGAAAAGCGAACCCTTATTCCGTTTTTTATTAGGGCGGAAAGAAAAGTCGCATCGCTAATATCATCCCATTTTGCAATATAACCTGCACCTGTTGGCATAGGTGTATTTACTCTTGAGGTACTCGGCGTGCTTCCATTTGCTGCTACTAAGGTAGTACTCGCAATTGCTTCAAGTCCGTAGGCATAAGGAATACTCCAAGCTGTAATATCGTAGGTTAATGGGTCGCTTAGCTTGGTGTCGGGTTCAAAAAGAGTTTTTACCATTTTACCTTTAGGCTGATTGGTACTTACAACTAGCGCATCCGTCGCATTCATACTCCCAGACTGTGCTTCAGTAAAATTGTAGCCACTTACTATTCCGCCAGAAGCGAATCCATACTTAATTTCGTGTATGTCCAACAATTTCGTAATCGCTTTAATCTTATTGGCGTTACCTTTTAGAACATAGCTTTTGTATTTTAAGTTTTCATTGCTGAAGAATTTCTTAAATTCAGAATTCAGCCTCCCAGCATTTTTTGAAGATATTTCTACAGTAGATAAACCGGTTGTGGTATGATGGGCTACTCGATCAACTAGCGTGAGCACATAGCCTTCATCGGTATTAATACCAAGACCTGCGCGACCGTGACCTGCTTGCTCGTACGTCATACCAATAGCTCCCATAAACATTGGGTAGGTGTCTCCATAACTAGGATATAATAAATCAAAGCGCTCGCGTGTAAAAAATAACCAACCTTCACTATCAAAATAGCGAGCATGGTTCTGGCCAACTTCTACTTGAAAATCTCTTTGGAAGGGCGATACTATTTCATGGTAGGGTTCTGCTGCTGGAGCAAAGTAATACGGCTCATTGATACCTTGTTCGTGGAAATCAACATGAACGTGTGGCATCCATTTGTTATAAATTTTTAAGCGTTGCTGACTCTCAACCTGAGTTGCCCATGCCCAATCGCGATTTAGATCAAAAAGATAATGATTAGGACGCCCTCCAGGCCAAGGCTCACTATGTTCTGTAGCATCTTGCGCTACATTATAAGGAGTAGATCTTACTTGATTGTACCAATTTGCATAACGATCACGACCATCTGGATTAATACAGGGGTCTAGTATTACAACTGTATTTTCTAACCAATTTTGTTTTTCGGTGATTAGTTTATATAGCGTAACCATAGCAGCTTCGGTGCTAGAAGCCTCGTTCCCATGTACATTGTAACTAAGCCAAACAATTGCCGTTTGTGGGTTGGCGTTACCATTTTCAATACCAATGTTTTTTAAATTGTCTTTTCTAATGGTTTCAATATTTGCCAGATTCTTTTCACTCGAAATAATTGCATAAGTGAGCGGTCGTCTTTCATTTGTCTTTCCGTATGTATTATAATTCACCATCTTGCTGTTTGCAGCAACATGTTCAAAATACCGTACTACATCGGCGTGACGTGAAAATTCGGTTCCAATTTCGTAGCCAAGAAATTCTGCTGGCGTTTGTAATTGGGCTTGAATTGTTGCGACAATAAGTAAAAAAGCAATAGATAAAAGACGAGTCATTGGATAAAATTTAATTTGGTAGCTAAAACTACTAAAGTTTTACCAAATTCATGATTAAGAATTCACAATTCTGAATTAAACTGTATTTTTGTTTTAACTTTCTGAAAAACCTATGTCAAAACAGACAATTTCGTACCATAAAACAGGGTATTTTTCTAAATTAATGTGTGATTATCTCGCAGAGGACGATTCACTTTCGGGCTTCTATGGAAGGTTTCCTAATTTGGATAATTTTAAAGGTCAGTTAGATGAAAAGAAGAAGTCTTTCTCACAAGCTTCGAGAAATTCGCTGGTAGCAGCACTTAAAAGGCAATATAAAAATACAGTTGCTTCCGAAGCGACCCAAAAAAATATAACATCCCTCTCAGAAACAAATACATTTACAATTACCACAGGGCACCAGCTTAATTTATTTACGGGTCCTTTGTACTTTTTATATAAAATATTTTCGGTAATTAATCTTTCTGAAAAATTAAAAGAAACTTATTCAGATTCAAATTTTGTTCCTGTCTATTGGATGGCAACGGAAGATCACGATTTTGAAGAAATTAATTATTTCAATCTCTTCGGAAAAAAAGTTCGTTGGGATCGAGAAGCTGGTGGCGGTGTTGGGGAGTTATCCACAGAGGGTTTAGAGTCACTTGCTAGTCAGCTTGAAAAGACTTTTGGCAAGAGTGAAAACGGAAAAAAACTCAGTTCCTTATTTATAGATTCTTACACAAGGCATTCTAATTTAACCGAAGCCACGCACTATTTAGGAAATACCTTGTTTTCAGAATACGGTTTGGTTATTGTCGATGGAAATGATGCCGTACTTAAAAATGCATTTATTCCCTTTGCCGAAAAAGAGCTGGTTGAAAATCATTCTTTTAAGGAGATTACAAAAACTACGCAAAGATTGACCTCGCTAGGGTATCCAGAGCAGGTACATTCTCGTGAGATCAATTTATTTTATTTGGCTGAAGGAATAAGGGAACGGATTATTGAAGTAGACGGGCGCTATGTTGTAAATAATACATCGTTGAATTTTTCTGAAGAGGAATTTTTAAAAAAGCTTAGAGAGGCACCTCAAATGTTTTCTCCAAATGCTTTGTTACGACCTTTATATCAAGAAACAATTTTACCCAACCTTTGCTATGTTGGAGGTGGAGGTGAGTTGGCCTATTGGTTTCAGTTAAAGGATTATTTTAAAAGTGTGGACATAGCTTTTCCAATTTTATTACTTCGGAATTCGGTGCTACTCATGCCTTTAAAATATTCAGAGAGACTCGGTAAACTTGAGGTTGAGGTAGAAAGTCTTTTTAAAAATCAACATTACTTAGCTGAAGATTTTACCAAACAACTTTCAGAAATAAAGATTGATTTCACAAGTCAGAAAGAATTTCTGAAGAAACAGTTTGAAGCACTTTACGATCTTGCGACACAAACGGACGCTTCATTTATTGGGGCTGTTGCTGCGCAGGAGAAAAAACAACAAAACGGATTAGAAAACCTAGAAAAGCGATTACTTAAGGCACAGAAAAGAAAGTTTTCAGATAGCTTAAAACAACTTGTTGAAATTCAAGATGCCTTATTTCCCAAGCAGAGTTTGCAGGAACGAAGCATTAATTTTTCAGAATTCTATTTAGAATATGGAGATCGATTACTTTCAGAATTAAAAATGAATTTAGATCCGTTAGAACTTAAATTTTCGGTAATCGAATTATAGTTTTTTCTTTAAAACAAGGCTAAAGTTTTCTAAAAGCTATTTAGTCAAAATGATTTTTTAACTTACTTTTGCCTATGCAAAATAACGTCCTCATTCTAGACTTCGGATCGCAGTACACTCAGCTTATTGCAAGACGCGTTCGAGAGTTAAATATTTATTGTGAAATTCATCCATATCACAAAGTTCCAGAAAATTTAGATCCTTTTAAAGCGGTGATTTTATCGGGTAGTCCGTTATCGGTTCGTTCTGATGATGCCGCACATCCAGATTTATCCAGAATAAAAGGTGCGATGCCGTTATTGGGAATCTGTTATGGGGCTCAATATCTAGCGCATTTTAATGGTGGAAATGTAAAACCTTCAAATACTCGTGAGTATGGGAGAGCAAAACTATCTACAATTTATGATCATCAAGGTCTATTTTCAAAAATTGGAGAAGGCACACAAGTTTGGATGAGTCATGCAGATACGATTGCCGAATTGCCAACAAACGCGGTGCGATTAGCAAGTACGGAGGATGTTGCGAACGCTGCATATAGAATTGAGGGTGAGGAGACTTATGCAATTCAATTTCATCCTGAAGTATACCATACATCTGATGGAAAGCAATTACTAGAAAATTTCTTAGTAAATATTGCTGGTGTGGCACAAACGTGGACACCTGCTGCTTTTGTGGATACTACGGTTCAAGAGTTAAAAGATAAACTAGGAAATGATAAAGTAGTTTTAGGACTCAGCGGAGGAGTAGATTCTACCGTAGCAGCAATTTTATTACACAAAGCGATTGGTCAGAATTTGTATTGCATTTTTGTAAATAATGGTTTGCTTCGAAAAAATGAATTTGATAGTGTACTAGAACAATATAAAGGAATGGGTCTTAATGTAAAAGGAGTTGATGCTTCGGCACGTTTCTTGAAAGCCCTAGAACGTGAAAGTGACCCTGAGACGAAACGAAAAGCAATAGGGAATGCCTTCATTGAAGTTTTTGATGATGAAGCGCACTTAGTAGAAGATGTTCATTGGCTTGCCCAAGGAACAATTTATCCAGATGTGATAGAGAGCGTTTCGGTAAATGGACCTTCAGTTACTATTAAGTCACACCATAATGTAGGTGGGTTACCAGACTTTATGAAATTGAAAGTTGTAGAGCCACTTAGAATGTTATTTAAAGATGAGGTGCGCAGGGTTGGAAAAGAGATGGGGATTGATTCTGAATTATTGGGAAGACATCCTTTTCCAGGTCCAGGACTCGCTATTAGAATATTAGGCGATATTACGGCAGAGAAAGTACGGATCTTACAAGAGGTCGATGCAATTTTTATTGATGGTCTTAAAAAATGGGATTTATATAATAAGGTTTGGCAAGCAGGAGCAATATTGTTGCCGGTTAATAGTGTTGGGGTGATGGGAGACGAACGTACCTACGAAAAGGTTGTTGCCTTGAGAGCTGTTGAATCAACGGATGGAATGACAGCAGATTGGGTAAACCTACCTTATGAGTTTTTGCAGGAAACCTCTAACAATATAATAAACCGTGTAAAAGGCGTTAATAGAGTAGTGTACGATATTAGTTCAAAACCACCTGCTACGATTGAATGGGAATAGAGGGCTTATTGTTTATTTAAATTAATAATTGATGAAGTTTATAGCATACATAAGTTTTCTTTTGTTTCTTACCATAAGCTGTGGTTCGATGGCTCAGGAGCAATATAAGAGTCATTACGTAAAAAAAGGGGAGACTGTTTTTAGTATTGCCAAGCAATATGGGGTGTCTACGGAATCGATTTATACGTTAAACCCTGACGTTGATTTAAATAGTACGATTAAGGTTAATTCACTTCTAATTATTCCAGATACTAGAGTCGTTGACCAGGTAAGTTTTAAAAAGCACAGAGTAAAGCGAAAGGAAACTTTATTTAGTATCTCTCAGTTGTATAATATATCTGTAGATGATATTAAAAAGTACAATAAGGAACTGTATTCTAAGCCACTTAGGAAAGGAGATAAACTTCAAATCCCTCAATTTTCAAGAACAACAACGGTCTCAGTAGAAACTATTGAAAATGAAAAAAACATACCAAATACAGACAAGCATACGGTTTTAGCCAAAGAGACAAAATACGGGATTGCGAGAAAATATGGGATTAACATCGTAGAATTGGAGACATTAAATCCCTCAATGGGAGAAAGTCTTCAAATAGGAACCGTAATAAACGTACCTAGCGAGGCGGTCTTAAATTCGGCGACTATCGAAGAAGATTACGATTTTTATGAAGTTCAACCCAAAGAAGGTTTTTTTAGACTGAAAGTAAAACTGGGGCTTACCGAAGAAGAGATTGTTACACTAAATCCATATGCAAAAGATGGATTAAAGGATGGAATGATTTTAAAGATTCCAAAGGAAAATGTTGCATTGATAGGTGTTGAGACGATTGATCTTGAAAATAGAATTGTAAATAAAAGTAAGAAGAATTTAGCTGTCTTACTTCCGTTTCAGTTAAATAAAATGGAAGGTGATTCTATAGAAAGTAATATGGAACTTATCAAAAAAGGAGGAGTGCTGCGCGTAGCCCTGGACTTTTATAGCGGTGTTCTTATGGCTGCTGAATTTGCAAAAGATCAGGGGATTTCAGTGAATATTGACGTGTATGATACTGAAGGGAGTGACAGCAAAACAAGTGATATAATTTCTAGAAATGACTTTGAGAAAATTGATGCGGTAATAGGGCCTTTACGTAAAACGAGTGTGGAAAAAGCAGCCTCTATGTTGCGGTCGACAAAAACGCCACTATTTTCCCCCTTGAGCAATCGAGATATGAAAATGTCTTCCAATTTTTTTCAAACAATGCCAACAGATGAAATGTTACGGATTTCAATGCTTAGGTATTTAAAAACGCATGGAGCCAATAAAAATTTACTAGTTATATCCGATTTAGATAGAAAAGCGCAAAAAGCACAGATTATTAAGGAACTTCCGGGTATTAAAACGATGTCTCCTCGAGAAAAAGGATTTTTGTATTTAGTCGATATTGAAGGTAAGATTGTAAAGGACCAGGAGAATTGGATTATATTAGAATCTGCAGATCCAACCATAATAAGTAATGTTTTAGGGCTGTTAAATGGAATTCCTGCAGAGTATAAAGTGAGATTGTTTACTCTCGATAAAAATGACGCTTACGATTATCATGATATTTCAAATATGCACCTTGCTAGACTTAACTTTACATTCCCTTCTGTGAATAAAAGTTATGACTACAAGGAGAAAGATCCTTTTCTAGTTAGCTATAAAAATAAGTATGGGGTTTATCCTAATCGTTACGCAGTTCGAGGTTTCGATATTACCTACGATATTTTGCTTCGTTTAGCTTCAGCCGAAGATATTTACGAGGCTTCAGAAGAGGATTATGCAACTGAATATGTTGAAAACAAATTTAGGTATACAAAAAGCGCGAGCGGGTATCAAAATCAAGCGGCCTATATCATTAAGTATATGAATAACCTTGAAATTGAGATCGTAGAATGAGTACATCCAAAGTAACCTATCTCGGAAATCTACGTACTGAGAATGAACATTTAAAGTCTGGAAACACCTTCATAACAGATGCTCCAATAGATAATAACGGTAAGGGAGAGGCTTTTTCACCAACCGATACTGTTGCTACTGGTCTGGCTAATTGTATGTTAACGGTTATGGGTATAAAAGCTCAGGGTCTGGAAGTCGTTTTGGATGGTACTGTGGCTATGGTGACAAAGACAATGGCAGCCAATCCTCGACGAATTTCTAAGGTTGAAGTTGTAATGGATTTACCTGCTAATATTGATTCAAAATCGAGAAAAATCTTAGAAAACACAGCAAATACCTGTCCAGTTCACAATAGTTTACATCCAGATATTGAAAAGAATATCACTTTTAATTGGGGGTAGTAGCTTAGGAAGGATTTTTTATTTTTCAATAAATTTAAAATTTCAACGTTTATAAATTAATGAAATTCAGTATAATTTTATTATTCGTTTCACTATTCGTTTTTCCTACGGAAGGAATCGATAATACGATAGAATGGGATGAAAATAAAAAGCTTACTTGGGCGGATTTTCGTGGCCCTCGTACTAAAAGCGGAAGTTATGTGGCGAGTACATCTTCGGGTATTTCTTTTACCTATTCACATATGGAGGCAAATGGTGTAATTGAGTATGACTATGCTATTAAATGTCATTTTTACCCAGATGAATCTTGGTATGATGAAACTCGGGCCTCAGCTTATATTCTGAAGCATGAACAAACACATTTTGACATTTCGGAATTGCACGCACGTATGCTTCGTAAACGTATTTCCGAAGCTGATTTGTCTGGAAGTGCAAAGGCAGAAATAAGAGCCTTATATGAGGCGGTGGAGGTTGACCGAAGAGTGATGCAAAACAAGTTTGACTCAGAATCGGATCATTCAAAAAATAAAGAAATGGAATATCAGTGGGAGGACTATGTAGCAAATCAACTCAAGGCGTATGCTCGATTCAAGTAGTCCAGATCCAAAACATTTGGTCGAACTAGCGAATTACCGAATGCCCTTTGGAAAACACAAAGGTGAATTGCTACTTAAAATTCCAGAGGCTTATTTCACTTGGTTCAAACAAAAAGGCTTCCCTGAAGGCAAATTAGGTAATATGATGCGGGAGATGGATGAGATAAAGGTCAATGGCTTAGAACATCTGTTAAAGCCGTTGGTAAAAATGAAGTCAAGTTATCCGTACGAAGGACAATTATGATTATTCTAGGCAATATAGGACTTTGAAATATCGAGTTGGCGATATTTTATTCTATAATGGAAACGGAAAAACAGGCCTTTGAAAATTTAAAATTATCCCTTGCCTTCGGTAATTAATCTGTATCTTTGCATCCCGTATAGTTAATATAGTTTTGGGATTCATGAACACTACAAAGTACATCTTCGTTACGGGCGGAGTATCATCATCATTAGGGAAAGGAATTATTGCGGCATCACTGGCTAAATTATTGCAGGCCAGAGGATATCGTGTTACTATTCAAAAACTTGATCCATATATCAATGTGGATCCTGGAACCTTAAACCCTTACGAACATGGCGAGTGTTATGTAACAGACGATGGCGCCGAAACAGATCTTGATTTAGGCCATTATGAACGATTCCTAAATGTAAAAACCTCCCAAGCCAATAACGTAACTACAGGACGAATCTACCAAAGTGTAATTGAGAAAGAGCGCCGTGGTGAATTTCTAGGAAAAACGGTACAGGTAATTCCACATATTACAAACGAAATTAAAGAACGTATACAACTCCTGGGTAAAACAGGAGATTACGATATTATTATTACTGAGATTGGTGGAACAGTTGGGGATATTGAGTCTTTACCTTACATTGAATCTGTGCGTCAATTAAAGTGGGAAATGGGAGATGATAACGCTTTGGTTATTCATTTAACATTAGTGCCGTATCTATCTGCTGCGGGAGAATTAAAAACAAAACCTACACAGCACTCTGTAAAGACATTAATGGAAAGTGGTATTAGAGCCGATATATTGGTGTGTAGAACAGAGCACGAGCTTTCAGATGACCTCAGAAAGAAGCTAGCCTTGTTTTGCAATGTGAAGCGCGAAGCTGTCATTCAATCGATCGATGCATCTACTATTTACGATGTGCCAAATATGATGTTGAAAGAAGGTTTGGATACCGTAACACTTCAAAAATTAAATTTAACGAACGCTAATGAACCTGATTTAGAGCGTTGGAATCAGTTTTTACAACGGCATAAAAATCCAAAAAGTGAAGTCCGTATAGGTCTAATTGGAAAGTATGTGGAGCTTCAAGATAGCTATAAATCAATATTGGAATCATTTATTCACGCAGGGGCTGAAAATGAAGTGAAGGTGAAAGTGGAGTCTATTCATTCAGAGTATATTGATTCAAGTAATATTGCTAAAAAACTAAAAGGCTTAAATGGAATTTTGGTTGCACCAGGTTTCGGAGAACGAGGTATTGAAGGGAAGGTAGCAGCAGTACAATATGCGCGTGAGAATAACATGCCTTTTTTTGGTATTTGTTTGGGGATGCAGATGGCTGTTATTGAATATTCTAGGAATGTATTAGGAATTAAAGATGCAAACTCCCTCGAGATGAACGCAGAGACGCAAAACCCTGTTATTAATTTAATGGAAGAGCAAAAAAATATTACGAATAAAGGAGGTACCATGCGTTTAGGTTCCTGGAAATGTGAGTTGAAAGAAGGAAGTCTTGTTCAAGATATTTATAAGAGTAACCTTATTGATGAACGCCACAGACATCGCTACGAATACAATAACAGTTATAAAGAGCAATTGGAGGCTGCTGGGCTAAAAGCTACAGGAATTAATCCAGAGACAGGTTTGGTCGAGATTATTGAAATTCCCGAGCATCCTTGGTTTGTTGGTGTACAATACCACCCAGAGTACAAGAGTACGGTCGCTAATCCGCACCCATTGTTTGTAGCATTTGTAAAAGCGGCAAGTATTGACGTTTTAAAATAATACGACAATATGACGCAAAGTTGAAAAGGGTGTTATTATTGTTAATTGATTTAGAATATTTGAAATAATTACTTCTGAATTTTCGGAAGAAAAAATATAGAATGGAAGATAAGAAATTTGACATAAACTCACTTGTAGGGTTTGTATTAATGGGAGGGATTTTAGTATGGATGCTATACTTAAATAAACCTTCTGAAGAAGAAATACAAGCCGAGAAAGCAAAAACTGAGGCTGCTGCCCAAGAAAAGGCAGCGTCTGAAGCAGTCGCTGAAAAAGATATCACAATCCAAGAAGCAACCGAAGAGCTTGCAAATGCTAATACGAGTGACTCCTTGGCGTTGGATAAACTGAGAAATAAATTGGGTTCGTTTGCTTATTCTGGAACACTTCCTTCAGCAACAACTGCCACAACTCTTGTTGAAAATGACGTACTGGCACTTACTGTGAGTAACAGGGGTGGGTATATTGTTAAAGCAAGATTAAAACAACACGTGACCTACGATTCAGTTCCCATTTATCTAATTAAGGATGGGAATGCTTCTTTGAACCTTCAGTTTTCTGCCGAAAATAGATTGCTAAATACACAAGACTTATTCTTTGAACCGTCATTATCTAAAAATGGTGAGAATAGCGTTTTGACAATGCGTCTAAAAACTTCACCAAGTGCATTTATTGAATACCGATACGAGCTTTCTCCAGGAGAATATATGTTAGATTTTGGTGTGAAATCACAGGGTTTGGAAGGAATTATGGATACTTCACAGCCAATTAATTTGGATTGGAAGTTAAAAGGATATCGTCATGCTAAGAGTATTTCTTATGAAAACAGATATTCTCGTTTAACCTATGAATACGAGGATTCAAAGCACTCTAAATTATCACCAACAGGAGAAGATGATGAAATTGAAAAAGATGTGACTTGGATGAACTTCCGTCAGCATTTCTTTAGTTCTATGATGTTATCTGAGACTCCATTTAAGGAAGTGGCATTAAGTTCTGTGGATCTTGTAGAAGACGAACAAATCGATACTGTATATACAAAGCAATATGGGGCAAGAATGTTGTTGGAACCAAAAGGGGGAGCCTTATCTTATGATTTGAATATGTATTATGGTCCAACGGATTATGAAATATTCAAAAAGTATGACCGTAACCTTGATGAGGCAATGCCATTAGGTTGGGGAATCTTCGGAATGATTAACAAATATGTGATTATTCCATTATTTGGATTTTTAAGTGGATTCTTACCTGCAGGAATTGCTATTATTTGTTTGACAATTTTATTGAAGTTAGCGCTTTCACCAGTGCAATACAAGCAGTACTTGTCACAAGCAAAACTGAAGGTTTTAAAACCTGAATTAGATGCGATAAGGGAGAAGTATGGCGATAATAAAATGAAGATACAGCAGGAAACTATGAAGCTGCAGAATATTGCGGGAGCAAGTCCATTAAAGGGCTGTTTGCCAGCCTTATTGCAGATTCCAGTTTTCTATGCGTTGTTTACTTTTTTCCCAACTGCCTTCGATTTACGCCAAAAGAGTTTTTTATGGGCAGATGATTTATCCAGTTTTGATACTGTGGCAGAACTTCCGTTTTACATTCCATTCTATGGTGATCACGTGAGTTTGTTTCCAATTTTAGCATCCATAGCCATCTTTGTTTATATGATGATGACTACGGGACAAACAATGCAGGCACAGCAGCAACCAGGAATGCCAAACATGAAATTCCTAATGTATTTGTCGCCTTTATTTATGTTGGTGTTCTTCAATAATTACGCGAGTGGACTATCGTTATATTATTTTGTATCGAATTTAATTACTATTGGAATTATGTTGGTGATTAAAAACTTTATTATTGATGAGGAGAAGATTCACGCTAAGATTGAGGTCAATAAAAAGAAGCCGAAGAAACAGAATAAGTTTCAGAAAAAGATGGCGAATATGATGGAGCAGGCAGAGCAGCAAAAAGCTGCTCAGAAGAAAAAATAACAAAACGGCTCCTTAGGGAGCCGTTTTAATATTGAATTGACATTCTTTTTGAATAATCTTTTAAAAAAAATTCAATAGAATTATAATTTTATCGTTTGAGAAGGTAAATCGTTGTTTATGAAATTTCTTTTTTTATTTTTCTTCGGAATAGTTTTAAGTATTCCAGTATCGTTTGCGCAAGAGAATATCAATCAGTTGGATACTCAAGGCAAAAACCATGGTGTTTGGAAAAAAATGTACCCAGGAACTAAGCAAGTAAGATATGAGGGAACTTTCGAACATGGTAAAGAAATTGGGACGTTCAAGTTCTATTGTGAAAAGTGTTTGAAACAACCGTCTGTTGTAAAAGAGTTTAATACTAACGATGCAATTTCCGAAGTAAAATATTACACAGTTAAAGGGAAACTGGTAAGTGAAGGCAAAATGGACGGAAAGGATAGAATAGGTGAGTGGTTGTATTATCCAAAGAAGGCATCAACCGTTATGACGCGCGAATTTTATAAAAACGGAAAATTGGACGGTAAGAAAACCACCTATTATTTAAATGGACAAATTACCGAGGAAATCAATTTTGTTAATGGATTAAAGGATGGAGATAACATCCATTATTCTCCAGAAGGAGTTATTCTAAAGAAACTAACGTATAAAAACGATAAATTGGTAGGAAAAGCCATTCATTATGATGCAGTCGGGACTATCATTATCGAAGGTTCTTATAAGGAAGGTAGAAAAGACGGTATATGGAAATATTATAAGAGAGGTAAATTAGTTCTTGAAGAAAAGTATCCAAAACCGCTCAAAAAATTGGGTAACTAAAAAAGATTTTAAACGTGTTATTAAATTCCAAATTTCGAGACTAATGCTTGGGATTTGGAATTTTTTGTTTCAAGATAATTAAATTGAATTGTTGTAATTTTGCGACTTAAATTATGAAGAAAAAGAGAGTTGTTGTTGGTCTTAGTGGAGGAGTCGATTCCAGTGTAGCTGCTTACCTTTTAAAGGAGCAGGGCTATGATGTTATTGGCTTGTTTATGAAGAATTGGCACGACGACACCGTTACAATCTCCAACGAGTGTCCATGGCTTGAAGATAGCAATGATGCTATGTTAGTGGCCGACAAACTTGGAATTCCATTCCAAACTGTTGATTTAAGCGAGCAATACAAAGAGCGAATTGTAGATTATATGTTTCACGAATACAAAATGGGACGTACTCCAAATCCCGATGTGTTGTGTAATCGAGAGATTAAGTTTGATGTTTTTATGAAAATTGCTCTTCAGTTAGGTGCAGATTTTGTGGCTACAGGACACTATTGTAGAAAAGGAACAATTGAAAAAGAGGGTAAACAGATTTATCAATTACTTTCAGGAAAAGACCCAAATAAAGATCAGTCCTATTTTTTATGCCAATTGTCCCAGGAGCAATTAGAGAAAACCTTATTTCCAATAGGAGAATTACTAAAACCTGAAGTGCGTAAAATTGCTGCAGAGCAGAATTTGATTACTGCCGAAAAAAGAGATTCGCAGGGCTTGTGTTTTATTGGAAAGGTGAGGCTTCCGGAGTTTTTACAACAACAATTAGCGCCTAAAGAAGGCGTAATAGTTGAGGTTCCTTCTGACTATTCGGGATACCAAAACGAAACTCCAAAGTTTACTTCGGAAGTAGAAGAACTTGAATATCTTTCAGCCAAACATTCCTACTCAATTCGCGATGGAAAAGAAGTTGGTGTGCATCAAGGTGCTCATTATTTTACAAAAGGACAGCGTAAAGGTCTTGCTGTAGGAGGGATGGTTGAACCGTTGTTTGTAATAGACACCGACGTAGATGAAAATATAATTTATACAGGTCAGGGTAAAAATCATCCCGGACTGTATCGACGTGGCTTATTTGTGAAATCTGAAGAAATACATTGGGTACGTGAAGATTTGAAGTTGGGTGAGAATGAAGCAGTTGAGGTGATGGCTCGTATCCGATACCGACAGGTTTTGGAAAAAGCTGTTTTGCATAAAACATTTTCAGGACTTTATGTTATATTTGAAAAACCACAATCCGCCATTAGCGAGGGACAATTTGTTGCTTGGTACAATAATGGAGAATTACTGGGGAGTGGTGTAATTGCTTAAAAAAAATAAATGCTATGAAAAAATTATTATTATTACTAGCCGTTTTCGCGGCTCCAATTATGAATGCGCAAGAAGATGCGTTAGTGTTTTTTGCAGATAAGGAGGACGTTGCCGTTTCCATTGCAAATCCGATTACAATTATGACACAGGAAGCTATTGATCGTAAGACACTTCAAGGAACTCCAATTGATGAAAGGGATGTTCCTGTAAATGAAGATTATATTGCACAAATCAAGGCCGCTCCTGGTATTACGGTTCATTCTAAATCAAAATGGATGAATAGTGCCTATGTTCGAGGGTCACAATCGGAGATTGAAGACTTGTTAGACCTGCCTTTTGTTAGCTCTGTAGAATATATGGATAAAAGTTTAAATTTTGGAGGTACCTCTGGAAATGTACCGGATAAGTTTGCAGTTGAAAATGAAAGAAGTAGAGTGGTTTATAATTATGGTGCCGCTGCCAATCAGATTGAAATGCTTGGTGGAGATTATCTTCACGAGCAAGATTTTAGTGGAACTGATATGATTATTGCAGTTTTAGATGCAGGTTTTCCCTCAGTTAATACAAACCCTGGTTTCGATAGAATGGTGAGTGATGGACGTTTGTTAGGAACATACGATTTCCAAGCTAGACAAGTTGGAGTGGATGGAACTAGCTCTCATGGAACGAATACATCAAGTGATATAGGTGGATTTTTACAAGATGAATTTGTAGGAACAGCACCAGATGCTTCTTACTATTTATTTGTAACAGAATATTCTCCAACAGAGAATCCAGTTGAAGAAGCTTGGTGGGTAGAAGCTCTTGAAAGATCTGATAGTTTAGGTGTTGATGTTGTTAATACATCGCTTAGTTATCGAGGATACGACAATCCAAGTTATGATCATAGCTACGAGGATTTGGATGGTCAAACAACAATTGGTGCCAGAGGAGCTAATCATGCCTTCGATAAAGGAATGATTTTGGTTAATTCTGCTGGTAATGGTGGAAATAGTGGTTTTCCAACGGTAGGAACTCCTTCAGATGCTCCTGGTGTTTTGACAATAGGTGCAGTAAATGCTGGTGGTTCGTATGTGAGTTTTAGTTCTATTGGACCAACTGTTGATGGTAGAGTTAAACCAGATGTAATGGCACAAGGGCGTGATTCTGCAGTTATTGACACCGATGGATCTGTGGGTACTAGTAGTGGAACGTCTTTTAGTTCTCCTATTATGGCTGGCGCAGTTGCTTGTCTTTGGGAAGTTAGACCAGAAGTACCTAATAATAATATTATGCAAATCGTTAGAGAATCTGCTCATTTGTACAACAATCCGACAAATCAGATGGGATATGGGATTCCAAATTTTGAAGATGCTTATAACGCATTATTGATTCTTGGTTTAGAAGATCAATTACTAACTGAACAGTTTGCATTGTATCCTAATCCAATTTCAACGGAATTAAATATTTCATTTCCTGAGAATGTTGATGAAGCTGAGTTAACCGTTTATAATGTGTTAGGTAAAGTAGTGCTTCAACAACAAATTTCTACTTTAAGAAATTCAGTAGATGTTTCTTATTTGAGTTCTGGAATGTATATCGCGAGCATTGCATCTAACAATAAAACCAACAGCTATAAACTGATAAAAAATTAGTGGAGAATAGGGTAACGCGCTTATTTAATATTCAATATCCCATTATCCAGGCTGGAATGATCTGGAATAGTGGATGGAGACTTGCCAGTGCAGTTAGTAATGCAGGAGGTTTGGGTTTGTTAGGAGCAGGGTCTATGTATCCTGAAGTGCTTCGGGAACATATTCAAAAATGTAAAAAAGCAACCAATAAACCTTTTGGGGTAAACGTACCAATGTTATACCCCAACATCGATGAAATTATCGATATTATTATTTCTGAAGGTGTTAAAATTGTTTTTACTTCAGCTGGAAATCCAAAAACACACACATCACATTTAAAGAACCACGGGATTACCGTGGTTCATGTGGTGAGTAGCGTAAAATTCGCTTTAAAAGCACAAGAGGCAGGCGTGGACGCTGTAGTAGCCGAAGGTTTTGAAGCCGGGGGTCATAATGGGAGAGAGGAAACCACAACCTTCACACTAATTCCCATGGTGAAAGAACAGTTAAGTGTACCTTTAATTGCGGCTGGTGGTATTGCCAATGGCAAAGGGATGCTTGCGGCAATGGTATTAGGTGCAGATGGCGTACAAGTTGGAAGTCGTTTTGTTGCTTCGGAAGAATCTTCATCTCATCTCGCTTTTAAGCAAATGGTAGTTGATGCCAAAGAAGGAGACACTTCGCTTACCTTAAAAGAATTAGCTCCTGTACGAATGTTGAAGAATAAGTTTTTTCAAGATGTTCAAGAATTGTATAGTACCAACCCATCCAAAGAAGAACTTACTAAGTTATTAGGTCGTGCTCGTGCAAAAAAGGGAATGTTTGAAGGGGACTTAGTGGAAGGAGAGCTGGAGATTGGACAAATTGCTGGATTGATTCACAATATTAAACCTGCTGCACAGATCGTAGAAGAAATAATAAAAGAATTTGAATTTGCTAAAACACAGATTGGTAGTTTATAATATTCGTTTCTAGATTTATTTTTTCTGAAAAACTAAATAGAGATAATCTCCCCAATCATTTTCGTAGCTTTTTGTAATGTTAGTTATCTTGCCATTTTCTATATCTTCCTTTAATTTTTTAAGACCAATTTCTACCTCTGTCTGATTTGCAACTGCTGCAAAAGATGAAATCCCATTCCTAATTTCTGGTCTAAAGTAGATTTCCGGTTGATATTTTCCACATTGTAAGAATAGATCTTGCAAGTCGTTAGTGACGCTATAATTTTCGGTTTTTAACAGCTCGATTCCAGCTTTTTTTGAAGCATTCTCAATAACTTCGGTAGTGTGCATCAATGTCATTGAATCTTTCATCATTTTCGGAAAATATTCATTCAACCAATATCCTTTCATCTGTTTTGGGGTGGAATGGAAAATAACAAAACGACCACTTGGTTTGAGAACACGGCTTATTTCATGGAAACCTTGTTCAAGACTGGTCCAATGATGAATTGTAAGAAAAGCAATTACACCATCAATTGAATTATCTGGAAGATTAATGTTTTCGGCAACGCCAATTTTGTATTCAATTTTTGAATTGACATTTTTTGCCTTCCGAAGCATTTCAATAGAAGGATCTATTCCCAGAATAGAAAGTCCTCGTTCTTGTAATTTACTCGTATAATTACCACTTCCACAACCAATATCTAGATATTTACCGTCCTGCTTCGGATTGAGATGAAAATACAGGCGATCTAGTAGGTAGGGATCGGCTTTTCGCGTTGAATTATACGTTTTGCCAATGGTATTGTACTTTACGCTCATACATTAGGAATTTGTCATCATCTTTAAAGTAACATCTTTATTTCGGAGATCCAATCCGCCCTCGTAAATGGATTTTATATTCACCAAATAGAATGACCAACCGCTAAAACATCCTAAGCGGATGTCTCGCTTTGACTTGTTATCTGTCGGGATATTGGATTGTGAGATAGAAATTATTGTTCCTTTATCGTAGGCTTCTAGATAGACATCTACGAGGCAATCTCCAGCAAAAGTAAATTGTATATGATTTTTGCCATTTACTTTTGTGACTTTCCCTTCTTCGGTGCCGTCCCATAAAAACCATTGCCATTTGTAGGTGTATCCGGCTTGAATACGGTCCCTTTTTTCTGTTGGTTTTCCTTCTGAAGTGAAAAAAGAAGCATCACTTAGAAACCAACGTTCTATTTCTGAAGGAATTGTCCAAGCGTCGTAAAGTAAATCAACGGGAACTTCTACAGGAATTTTACATTTAAATTGTGTCCAATCAAAATTTTCCATAGTAGTTTAATTTACAAGTGAATAGAGACTTAAAGATACTGAATAATTTGTGTTGATTATAATGTGGTCATTAGTATAATCTTAGAAAACTAAAAATTGGGCATAAAAAAAGCCCCGAGTAAACTCGAGGCTTTGTATTCTAAAAAAGTTAAAGCGTATATTATAAAACTTTTACATTTACTGCGTTCAATCCTTTTTTACCTTCGGTTAGATCAAATTCTACTTCATCGCCTTCACGAATTTCATCTACTAAACCTGAGATGTGTACAAAATGTTCTTTGTTACTTCCTTCTTCTGTGATAAAACCAAATCCTTTGGTATCGTTGAAAAATTTTACTGTTCCTTTACTCATTACTAAAAATTAAATATTATTATAAGCGGCGAAGATAGTATTATATTAGAACATTATGTTAAAATTTTAAAATTATTTTAGTTTTTGATACTTAGAGGGTTACATTTTTTTTAAATCTAAATCTTTTGCTGAAAGTTCTTTGTAGAAATTAAATGTACCTTTGTAGCTACTATTTATGAGTTTATCCAATAACGACATATTCAAAAAATTAAGAGTAGCACATAAGCTTCGAGATGAAGATATCGTGAAGATTTGTGAGCTTGCCGACTTTAAAGTCTCAAAAAGTGAGCTTGGAGCTTTTTTCAGAAATGAAGAACATCCGAAGTATATGGAATGTGGAGATCAAATTCTTCGTAATTTTTTAAATGGTTTGGTCATTCATCTACGTGGTCCAATGCCACCTAGAGATCCTAACGCTGGGAAACGTACTATTGCTCCGAAGAAAATTTACCCACCTAGAAAGAAGTAGGCTATTATTTTATTCTTGTCAACAAGGCTGACTTTACATCACCATTCCATTCAGATTTTAATACACTAAGCACAATACTATCTCTTCTGTCGGTGAGACTAACACAATTTGATCGTAAAATCCCTTCAACGGTGCAACCAATGCTTTTCATTGCTGCAATGCTTCGCTGGTTATTTGCATCGGCTCTAAACTCTACGCGTTCCAATCCTAAGGTTTCAAAAGCGAATTTCAATAAAAGGTATTTACAGTTTTTATTTAAACCAGTTCCGTGAAAGCTCTTGCCATACCAAGTATAGCCTAGCTGTGTGGTTTGGTGACGCGGTTGAAAATCATAAAAACGTGTACTTCCGGCATATGTATTTGTTCGCTTATCGAAAACAATAAATGGATAGGACGTTTTATTTTTTCTTTCTTCTAACGCTAGGTTGATGTATTTTTTTAAATTCTCGAGACCGCTTGCTGGAACAAGGGAATAGGTCCATAAATCGGGCTCATAAATTGAAAAATTCAATAAATTTTCTACATCATTTTCTGCCAATGGTCTCAGCAATACCCGATCGTTTTCAAGAATATGATTAGCGGAAAAATCGAAAGTTGTCATTTTTAGTTTTTAGGAGCTTTTCGATTCAACTCATAATGGTACAGTCCTCTACCAAGTTCAGTGAAAAAATCGAGCCCTATAGTTCCGTACTCGTACAGCTCGTCGTTAAAAATTTCATTCTTATTTACCAGAATTGTTGCAGAAATCAGAAAAGCTACATCCTTTTTTTCGTCCACAATTAAGGCTGTGTCCGTCATATAACCAAGTCCGTATCCACTTTTGTTATACACTTTAATATGATCTTGAATGCGTCCGCGACTATTTCCGAAGATAAAAAATTTAGCATAGCTATCATAGAATTCACCTTCATCGTATCCAACTTTTCGGGGCGCAGTATGCATTGCTTTTTTTAATAATTCTTTCGATGATTGGGATAATTGAAAACGCTCTGTTTCAGAAAAATTCTCTTCAAAATAAATTCGTTTTAATATATCGTGTTGCACTTTCAATGGAAGATAGTTCTTTTCTGAAAAATCCATAGGTTCAGAAACTAGTGAGTCATTTTTAATAAATCCAAGTCCTTTGTTAAACGCGTTGACCGAAATAGCCTCGACCGGAGTATCTTTCTCTCCGCCTAAAGTTGCTCCTCCAAAAACTAATTTTTCTCGCTGGGGGTTATCGGCATTATCGGTTTCTAGGCGATGCGCAATTCGAACTGGGGAAAGCCCTTTGCTTCGCAAGGATTGATTAATGGCATCTCTTCCTAGTAGTTCATACAGGCGATTGTAAGACTCTTTGTTACTCGCAGCAAAAATTTGTTGCACATCATTCGCTATTAAGTGCGTTAATGTATCCCGAGAGATTGTGTAAGTATCATTTGCGGAAATACCTTCCGTTTTATCAATAAATTCTAACGCTAAGGCTGCAGCGGGAAGCGCAACAGAGTTTGCAGGATAGAAATAATTTTTAGCATCTAACTGAAAGCTATAATCTGTAAAAACCGTTTTCCCTTTTGAATCGGTGTCAATCTTTGTGTAAATAATCTGAACGTCATATACAGCAGGTTTGTTCATTACGTTCGCAATTGCAGGATGCTCATTCTGAAGCACAATGTCCAAAGGAGATGGTTCCGTTTCTTTTTCGGTACAAGCAATAAAAAACAATGCGACAAGGAAAATAAGTTGTTTCATTTGATGAATAGTTTTGTTTAGAAATAAATTATATGTCAATCGCTATCTGATTTTTAATAATATCATCGAAGGTTTCTCGCTTTCTAATGAGATGTGCTTTACCGTTATGGACAAGTACTTCGGCTGGGCGATAACGAGAATTGTAATTGCTGGCCATAGAAAAACAATAGGCGCCTGCATTGCTAAAAGCAAGAATGTCTCCCTCATTAATTTCAGAAATTCGTCTATTATTTGCAAAGGTATCTGTCTCACAAATATAACCAACCACACTGTAAAAACGTTCACGACCGTTTGGGTTCGAAATGTTTTCAATCTCGTGTTGAGATCCGTAGAGCATAGGCCGAATTAAATGATTAAACCCACTGTCCACCTGTGCAAATACAGTAGAAGTGGTTTGTTTTACCACATTTACTTTTACAAGAAATTTTCCAGCCTCACTCACCAAAAACTTTCCTGGCTCGAACGCTAGGATTAATTCCTTTCCGTAGGTTTCACAAAATTCATTAAAACGCAGACTAAGTTTTTCACCCAATTCCTCAATATTAGTTTCAATATCGCCTTCTTTATAAGGTACTTTGAAGCCACTTCCAAAATCGATAAACTCGAGGTTTTCAAAATTAGTAGCAGCATTAAATAAAATTTCAGAAGCATATAAAAACACATCGATGTCCAGTATATCACTTCCGGTATGCATATGGATTCCGTTGATACGCATTCCTGTGTTTTCAACAATACGTTTTATATGGGGCATTTGGTGAATAGAAATACCAAATTTACTATCAATATGACCTACCGATATATTGGTGTTTCCTCCAGCCATCACATGTGGGTTGATTCTAATACAGACCGGTACTTTTGGGTGCTTTGTTCCAAATTGTTCCAAAATGGAAAGATTGTCAATATTGATTTGAACACCAAGTTGCGTAGCGCGTTCAATCTCTTCCATAGAAACACCATTGGGGGTATAGATGATTTTCTCGGGCGGAGTTCCTGCTTCTAATGCTAGACGAATTTCTTGTATGGAGACAGTGTCCATTCCACTACCAAAGGAGTTGAGGAGTTTTAAAACTGAAATATTTGAGAGCGCCTTGACCGCATAATTGATTTTTAATTGTTTTACATTTTTGAAAGCATTTTGTAAACGGTTGTATTGTGCTTCAATTTTTTGAGCATCATATACATAAATTGGACTTCCAAATTCCTGAGTAATGGTTACTAAATCTTGGGTCAACATGCTACTTGGTTTGAATATAAGGGGTAAAAATAATAGGTATTGAGGGATAAATTAATAGAAAACATTTAAAATCTCACTATATTTTTCTTCTGAAGTAATTTCGAAAGAAGCTCCTCAAAAAAGATTAGCCCAATCCTATAACATTTGTTATTTTTGCTGTTCTTAAAAGAACAACATTCCATTATGAATTTACACGAATATCAAGGAAAAGAAATATTAAATAGTTTTGGTGTTGAGATACAACGCGGTGTGGTGGCAACAACACCGGCTGAAGCTGTCGCTGCTGCGAAAAAACTAACTGAAGAAACTGGTACTGGATGGCACGTCATCAAGGCGCAAGTACATGCGGGAGGACGCGGAAAAGGCGGTGGTGTGAAACTTGCAAAATCACTTGAAGAAGTTGAACAAATTGCAGGGCAGATAATTGGAATGAATCTTATTACGCCTCAAACGAGTGCAGAAGGTAAGAAAGTTCATCAGGTATTAGTAGCAGAGGATGTTTATTATCCTGGTGCTAGTGAGCCTGACGAGTATTATATGAGTGTCTTATTAAATCGTGCAACGGGAAGAAATATGATTATGTATTCTACTGAAGGTGGAATGGATATTGAAACTGTTGCTGAAGAAACACCTCATTTAATTTTTACTGAAGAAATAGATCCTTCCGTCGGATTGTTAGGATTTCAAGCTAGGAGAATAGCCTTTAATCTAGGATTAAGCGGTCAAGCATTCAAGCAAATGACCAAGTTTGTGAGTGCGTTATATAAAGCATATTCAAACAGTGATTCTTCGTTATTCGAAATAAATCCGGTTTTAAAAACTAGTGACGATCGTATTATTGCGGTAGATGCTAAGGTGAGTATAGATGATAATGCTTTGTATCGTCATAAGGATTATCTAGCGATGCGCGATTTGCGTGAAGAGAATGCAATTGAAGTTGAAGCAGGTGAGGTTGGATTAAATTATGTAGATCTTGATGGTAATGTGGGTTGTATGGTAAATGGTGCTGGATTGGCGATGGCAACAATGGATTTGATAAAACAAGCAGGTGGCGAACCAGCAAACTTCCTTGATGTTGGAGGTACTGCAGATGCGGAACGTGTAGAAATAGCCTTTAAACTTATCCTTAGAGATCCCAATGTAAAAGCAATTTTGGTGAATATCTTTGGTGGAATTGTTCGTTGTGACAGAGTTGCTCAAGGAATTGTAGATGCCTATAAGAATATGGGAACTATTAATGTGCCAATTATTGTTAGACTACAAGGAACAAACGCCGATATTGCTAAAGATTTAATAGATAATAGCGGATTGGATGTACAAAGTGCAATAGAGTTTCAAGAAGCTGCAGATAAAGTACAGAAGGTACTTTCGTAATAAATAACGTTATTTTTAAAAAGCCTTCCACATAATGTGGAGGGCTTTTTTTGTGCTTTAATTCTAGTTGCGTAAGTAAATCGTTAATAATGAGTTAAATAATTAGAAAACAGTAACATTCGTTTCATGGCTTTCGTCTATTAGATATATCAATCTTTTAAAAACGAATAATTATGAAAAAATTAAGTGTAATGTTATTAGCCTTTGTGCTATTATTGGGAACTGGTATTTCAACTGCAGCAGTCGCAGCGGAAAAAGTAAATGATGAACCTTCGATTACTCAAGAGATCGCAAGTTTACTACAGAATTTAGACATCGAATTAAAAGAAGATCTTTTATCGAATGTTACATTCACTGTTAATTCTGAAAATGAAATTGTTGTGCTAACAGTTGAAACAGAAAACGAAATTGTTGAGGCGTATATAAAAAGCCGCTTGAACTACCATAAATTGGAGAATAGCCTAGCAGTGAATAAAGACTATAAAGTTCCTGTTAGGATTAAGGTCTAATTTATTATAACTAATCGACTAAGAAATCCCAGACTAATCAACTGGGATTTTTTAGTTTACTGTATTTGGTAAATTTTGGATGTTGATTAAATTGGTTTTACTTTAGTCGTTTAAATTTATAGTTACGTAAATATCGAGTTTTAAAACTCGATGATTTGACCAAGTATTGTTATATGGAAAACGACACAAAATACGCATTGATAAGTGATTTTATTTTTATAGCTCAAGCCGATAATAAGATAACAGATGCGGAATATAATTTTATTAAGCGATTGGCCGAACGTATGAAAGTTTCTGAAAAGGTAGTTGATGAACTTTTTCTGGATCCTAAACCTTCAAAACCGTTGTTTACTGAGATTGAACGTCTTTCGCACTTTTATAAGTTAGTTTTACTTATGAATGTTGATTTGGAAACTCATGAAAACGAAATAACTGCCATAAGAAATTTCGGATTAAAAATGGGAATACGACCGGGTGTGGTTGATCAAATTCTACTACAAATGGAGCATTATGAAGATAAAATTATCCCTAGCGAACAATTGATTAAAATCTTTCAGACATATTATAATTAAAGCGTATTTTTAGTTGGAAGGATTTTTGAGTGATATTTTAAAAAAAACAAGCCTTTTTATAAAAATCTGCCATAGAAAATTAGGTGAATTATTAATATATATTGTATTTTCGATTAAAGGTATTTTTGTTTGGACAAAATGCCTAGTTTGGGTGTAAGTTTTAATGAAACGTAGAGACTTAGTTCAATAAATATTATTGATTTTTGTAAGAGCTAAGAAAATGAATTTTAAGTAGTAACACCCCCATATTAAGCACTTTAGTTTTAATGGTCATTGCTAATTTATTATATCCCCAATTAGCAGGTATTGAAATAAAGATAATGGTTGAGAAATTTCATAATTGGAATTTAATTTGGTTAGTTAGTTGAAAGAATCACGTGTTACTCAATCGGCACGTGATTTATTTTTTACCCTCTAACTGATTTAATTAATACTATTCCCTTCTGCGCCTTCCTCTTGTTTTATCTATTGTTGTAGCTGCCGACGTATTATCTGAAGTTGACACGGCCTTTTTTAAACCTTCTACCTCTTCCTTAGTGAGGTCACGCCATTCTCCGATAGGTAGATTCCCAAGAGAAATATGCATGATTCGTTCGCGTTTTAATGCCATTACTTCATATCCTAAGTATTCACACATTCTTCTAATTTGACGATTCAGTCCTTGCACCAAAATTATCCTGAAACTAAATCTGCTAATTCGCTCAACTTTACAACTTTTGGTAGTGACCTCTAATTCGTGAAGCGGAATACCATTGCTCATTTTTTTAATAAAATCATCTGTTACTGGACGATCCACTTTTACAATATATTCTTTCTCGTGCTTGTTACCAGCTCTTAATATTTTATTTACAATATCACCATCGTTGGTCATTAAAAGAAGACCTTCACTGGGTTTGTCCAGTCTGCCCACATGAAAAATACGTTCTTTATGTCCAATAAAGTCAACCACGTTTCCTTTTACACGCTGATCTGTTGTGCAGGTAATTCCGATAGGTTTATTAAGGGCTATGTACACCAAGTTGTCATTGGAGTGGACTGGTTTTCCATCTACTTCAACGGTATCTCCTGGCATTACGCGATCTCCCAGCGTTGTGGCTTCACCGTTTATGGTAACTCTTCCTTGTTCAATTAAGGTATCGGCTTGTCGTCGTGAACAATATCCACTATCGCTAATCGCTTTATTTAATCTGGTGGAATCTGGGTGGTTCATTTAATTTGTAACATTTTATTGAAAGTAGTTGCAGCAAGGTAATTCTACTAAACCTTTTCCAACTGATTTTGTAAGGTTTTTATTTTATCACGCAATTTTGCCGCCATCATGAAATCTAAATCTTTAGCAGATTTCTCCATGGCCTTTCTAGTATCTCGTATTCTCTTTTCAATTTGAGGCTTAGATAAATACTCTACTTCAGCTTCCGCAGCAAGACTTTCAGCCTTCTCGAAAGAGTAAGCTTCTTGTTTCGATTTAGTCAGCGCATTCTCAAAGGACTTTTTAATTGCGGTAGGGGTAATATTATTTTCTTGGTTATACGCAATTTGCTTTTCTCTTCTATAATTGGTGGCGTCTATAGTCGCCTGCATGCTTTTTGTGATTTTATCTGCATACATAATGGCTGTTCCATTTAGATTACGTGCTGCACGCCCCACGGTTTGCGTTAAAGAGCGAGCACTTCTTAGGAAACCTTCCTTATCCGCGTCTAAAATAGCCACAAGAGACACTTCAGGGAGGTCTAATCCTTCTCTTAATAGATTTACACCTACCAACACATCAAAAAGGCCAAGACGTAAGTCTTGCATGATTTCAACGCGTTCTAAGGTATCAACATCACTATGTATGTAGCGACAACGGATTGATATTCGTTCTAAGTATTTGGTCAGCTCCTCCGCCATTCGTTTGGTTAGGGTTGTAACCAATATCCGTTCGTCTTTTTCTATACGCGTTTGAATTTCTTCAATCAAGTCGTCAATCTGATTGAGACTAGGGCGGACTTCAATAGGTGGGTCTAATAAACCAGTAGGGCGTATTATTTGCTCTACAAAAACACCTCCAGTTTTTTCCAATTCATAATCGGCAGGAGTTGCGCTCACATAGATTACTTGATTCTGAAGCGCTTCAAACTCTTCAAACTTTAAGGGGCGGTTATCCATCGCGGCTGGTAGTCGAAAGCCGTATTCCACCAAATTCTCTTTTCGGGAGCGGTCACCTCCATACATAGCGCCTACTTGTGGTATTGATACATGACTTTCATCCACAATCATTAAATAGTCATCTGGAAAGAAATCCAAGAGACAGAAGGGCCGTGTTCCGGGCAAACGTTGGTCTAGATAGCGAGAGTAATTTTCTATTCCGCTGCAATACCCTAGCTCACGAATCATCTCTAGGTCAAAATTGGTGCGTTCTTCTAGTCGTTTTGCCTCTAAGTGTTTACCTATTTCCTTAAAATAATCAATCTGTTTTACAAGGTCGTCTTGTATGTCCTTAATGGCACCTTGCAAGACTTCTGGCGAGGTTACAAACATATTGGCAGGATAGATATTCAGGCGATCGTATTTTTCAAGGACATTGTTTGTCTTTGGGTCAAAGGCTTCAATTTCTTCAATTTCATCTCCAAAAAAATGTATTCTGAAGGCGTGATCTGCATATCCAGGGAACACATCCACAGTATCACCTTTTATTCTGAAGCTTCCGTGATTGAATTCCATTTCCGTTCTAGAGTATAAACTCTGAACAAGACGATGCAACAATTTAGTACGGGAAATAATTTCTCCCGACTTTAAGCTAATCACGTTTTTCTGAAACTCCGCAGGGTTTCCAATACCGTACAAACAGGACACCGAAGAAACCACAATCACATCTCTTCTTCCTGAAAGTAGGGAGGAGGTTGTACTCAAACGCATTACCTCAATTTCTTCATTTATTGAAAGATCCTTTTCGATATAGGTTCCGCTGGACGGAATGAAAGCTTCTGGCTGATAATAATCGTAATAGGAGACGAAATATTCAACAGCATTTTCAGGAAAAAGATTCTTAAACTCAGTGTAGAGCTGTGCTGCCAGTGTTTTATTATGTGCCAAGACCAAGGTAGGTTTCTGCACTTCTTCAATCACATTGGCAACGCTGAAGGTTTTACCACTTCCTGTAACTCCTAGAAGGGTTTGGTACTTTTCATCAGAATTGATACCCGCCACTAACGATTTAATCGCGGCGGGTTGGTCTCCAGTTGGAGTGAAATCTGACTTAATTTTGAATTTCATTAGGCTTCGTGGCTATTGCAAAAATACTGAAAAATAATGGTAACAGTTACCGATCAAGCCTTCCGAAGTACATAAGATCTACTAATTCTCCAGAGGAGGTTTTATAGTCGGAGCGTAGGATTCCTTCTTGCTGAAAACCACAATGTTTGGCCAGTTGTATAACGGCGGTATTGCTTGCGTGTGTGCGAAGGAAAAGCTTTTTGAATTTATAGGTTTCGAAGCAATGATCACAGAACAAAAGACTCGCTTTTTTTGTAATCCCTTGGCTAGCATAGTCTGCATCTATAAAACAGCCTAGTTCCGACTTAGGAATGTTCCAGTCAATGTTTTTTAAGTCTAGGAATCCGATAAGGGTATTGAGGCGGGTGTCGACAATTAGGTAGGCGAAGTAGCTCTTTTCGGTTGCCTGCTTTACCATACTTGACACGAACTGTTTTGTATCCTCTAGGGTTTCTGTTTTTGAAATAGTCCCTGCGAAGAAGTTCTCAAGGCGTTTTTTGTTTTTTTGGATCAAGTTGAAGTATGCGTCTACGTCATCTTCTTGAAGGGGGCGGATTATGAAATGATCAAATTGCATTTAGAATTTTATAGGCTAACGAAAAGGAAGTATTGAAATTGCCACAATTCGTTAAAATCTATGATTTTCTCATGTCTTTAATAGCTCTCTTAATTTTCTTTTTCAACTCTTTATCGTCTGTATATAAGATAATCCCCGAGCGTTGAATTCCCGCAGTTTTGTAACGATCTTTAGAGTGATGTTCGTTAAGTTCGATGCGACTAATATTCTCCGGAGTGAATTCTGCCATGATAGGTTCTAGCTCAGGATTTTGGTTAAGGTCGAGGGTGAGGCCTTTGCCTTTGCCATAGACCAGTCCAAAACGAATAGAACAGGCTTGAGTGCAGGGGAGGGTTCCAAATACGCGTTTATCCTCTAGGTTTTCTATTTCGGGGTTTTCAACAAAGTAAGTTGCATCTGCCGTGATTTTATGAATTACCAGATCAATTTGCTCTGGCCCTAGGTCTGTCTTCTTAAATTCTGATAGCCACTCTTTGTTTTCTGGTTTTAGGGTGCAGGTTGCGTTTTCTGAATGCTGGGTAAAGCAATATGTAACGCAGAAGAGCGCAAGTAGGGTACTAATATATTTCATTGTCTTTAAGTGTTAATTAAAATACCTAAAGCCAAGTGGTTAGTGGTATGTAGATTTTGGTTTCACAAAGATAAAAAAATTGAATAGGTGTCAGCAGTTTCCTACTCTTTTACACGTGGGAAGTTTCTGACGTATAGGCATTTAACCATTCTTTCCTTACGCTAGTCAAATTCAGTTGAATTTGACAGGCATTGCACCTGAACTAGATATTTAGTATCTACGCTATAACCACGCTATAACCACGCTATAACCACGCTATAACCACGCTATAACCACGCTATAACCACGCTATAACCACGCTATAACCACGCTATACCCACGCTATACCCACGCTATATCCTTTGCTTTGACCTATGCTTTATGCCAGGCTAAAATAGCGGTGTCATTTCTGGAAGCTTGGGGTGTTTTTGGGGAGGGTGTTATTTTTTATGTAAAAAGCTGATTATTGCACTTGAGTTGACTTGGACTCTATTGGACTAGACACGGACTAGACACGGACTAGACACGAAGGAGACACGGAGGAGCTATGGAGTATCTATTTGGATGAATTAGCCCTAAAATACCGGTGTCATTTCTGGAAGCTTGGGGTGCTTTTGGGGAGGGTGTTATTTTTTATGTAAAAAGCTGATTATTGCACTTGAGCTGACTTGGACTCAATTGGACTCTATTGGACTAGTCACGGACTAGACACGAAGGAGACACGGAGGAGCTATGGAGTATCTATGAAGTATCTATTTTAGAACAAGACAGCTGTAATAATTACGTTTTGGGGTTAATATTTTGATTAAGACTAAAGAAATTATTGGGATCATATTTTCTTTTAACTTCCTGTAATCGTTTGTAATTTGAACCAAATGAAACATTGATCTTGTCATCATCATCTTGATCCAAAAAATTACTATATGTACCTCCAATTGAAAATGGTTTCATTTTATCAAATAATCCTCGTGTCCAGTTAATAATTTCTTCATCCTCCTCAGGATTAATCCATCCTGCCCAAATTCCTAATATGTAGGATGCGGATCTTTGAGGAAAGGCGGTTGCATTTTGATCTACTTTATTATAAGCACCGCCAAATTGATCGAACCCGACAATAGTTAGTGGTCCAGGAATATTTTTCGTTTCATTAACAAAAACATCAATAGCTTGATCTGATAGTGTCTTTAGAAAATGAGATTTCCAATAATAACGCATGCCATTGGGCATACCTTCGTCAAAAGTAGTTTGAACCTCCAGTAAAGGAGTGGGTACAATAAGCTGAAAAAACGGATTTCCAAAACCCTCAATTGGTTTCATTACATTTTTTCCATTTTCTAGATCACCAGAATAACAAGACATTAAGAAAATAGCTGGTTTGCCTTGATAAGCTTCTGGAAATGGATCCACCGGTGGAACATGAGTAATGAAGATAGAGGTTGCAAGTTGGTCTGGAGCATTCTGTGAAAATTCACTATGAAACCGCAACACTTCTTTAGCATCCTCAATAGGATAAAACACTTTAGCGACCATGATTTCTGGCCCAACATTATGGCATTTAAACTTAAAAGATGTTACTATTCCAAAGTTCCCTCCACCACCGCGCAGTGCCCAAAATAAGTCTGAATTTTCATTTTCATTAGTTTGGATTACCTCACCTTGCGCCGTCACGAGTTCAGCCGAAATTAGATTGTCGGAAGTTAAACCATATGTACGACCCAAATGACCGTAGCCACCTCCTAATGTCAATCCAGCTATTCCTGTTTTTGAAACAATACCAACGGGAGTGGCAAGACCAAATTTTTGAGTCTCATTGTCTAATTCACCAATTGTTGCTCCAGATTGTACTATTGCTGTTTTTTCGGCTTCATTAACAGTCACGGTTTTCATTTTTGAAAGATCAATCATTAAACCATTGTGACAAACAGACTTTCCTGCGACACTATGACCGCCCCCTCTAATGGAAACTAAGAGACCTTGCGTACGAGCAAAATTTACACATTTAACTATGTCATTTGTATCACTGCACCTTACTATAATAGCTGGTTGTTTTTCAATCATGCCATTCCAAACCTTGGATGCTTGTACAAATTCTGAATCTGATGGCAATAGGGGAGTTTGACTTAGCGATTCTGAAAATTTCCGATATGCTGTTTCCGCTACCATATTTTTACAATTTAGATTAATCCTTATTTTAGTTTGCTTTTATCCGCATTTAACTTTTGTTTGGTCAATTCTTCTACTGTTTTATATACTTCATTTGGTTTACTAGAGTTTTCAAGAAATTCCCCAAACTCTTTTGAAAATGATTGTTTTCGAAAACTCCACCATTCTTTAATACCATTTTTATCAAAATATGATAGCATAGTGTTTTTATGACTAGTCCAAAGCCATCCCTCGAAAACCTTCATTTTGTTTTGATAGAACATATTCTCCCAATGTCTATATAATTGAATAAATAAAAAATTTGCCGTCCGTTTATCGTCAATATTAAGATTATGCCAAGATTCAGTACCCTTTTCCAATATTTTGCCTAAGCGTTCGTGTTCAACAAGTTGCTTTAGAAATTCAATATTTGTATTATTTAAAGAGTCGTAAAAATTTGCTTTTACGGCATCCGTGTTCTTTTTAATTTGAAACGCTAGAAATATAACTGAAAGTACAACTCCAATGGATCCAATTAAGTTAATCGCTATTTCATAATTCATAATATTGTTTTTAATAGTTAAGGAGATTTATTTGTTCTATCGTTGTTTTCGCTTTCACTGTTCGAATTCTATACGTTTAAATAATTTTTAATAATGACAATGTATGTGTATAAGGTTTCTTCGTGTTTTTTAATAACTAAATTTAGCAAATACAAATCAAATAGAAAATTGCTTCGCAATTCGCTTCGCTGGTGTCGAGAAGATTTTCGTTAGTAAGCTATAACAAAGCAACCCTCCAGAGCGACTTTGTCGGGCTGGTTAATTATATATAGTGTTGTAGCACATTAAATATCACAATACGTAATAAAATCGTAACTTGCTAATCAACTATTAACCAATCAAATATAACATTATGAAAACAAAAATGATTTACGCCTTGGTTATGATTTTCGGAATTGTAATTACAGGATGCAAACAAAAGGAAGAAAAAGTAGAAATTGAAGAAGTAAAAATTGACCTCTTAAACGATGAATTTCCAGAAGCAAAGCAAGAAGTTAAACTGACTATGGATAGCATTGCTCAAAGTGCAAAAGATGGCGATTTAGACAAACTAATTTCCTTCCATGCTTATAGTCCAAAATTTACCGAATTTAAGAATGGAGAAGTTCGGAACAACGGAGAGGAAAACGAAAAATTTGAACGTAGTGTATTTGGTTCCGTTACAGAAGTACTGAAGTTTGATTTAAACGAAATGAAAATTGCCGTATACGACAATGTTGCTAATGTAACACTTCACACGGATTTCCATTTAAAGTTTGGAGAAGACCTTGCTGTTATCAACGAACAAATGACATTACTCTTTCTTAAAACTGACAATGGTTGGAAAATAGTCCACGAACACCATTCAGAATTAAACAAAACGGAGGAATAAGACGTGCTACAACACTGTATATCGCTCATTTCTTGCATTTTTTCTAATAATGTTCAGTACAAATAATTAGCTTATCTCAGTTTCTGACAAATTCGAACTCGCTTGCCTTTCTGAGTCTCACGCAGCTCCGAATAATTTGGCACCAAGTTTAAGGCTATAGATGAAGCAAGCCATTTGCGTTATGCGTTGTTGGCGCGTCGTTTTTCTTGTTCAGAAGTTCCATTCGGTATTTAATCATTCTCTCAATCAAATCAATAGGAAGAGGTTTATCCAATGGAAATTGAACCGAACCTTTACCTCTTTTAAATTCACTTAATTCCGAGTCGAACTTTTCCATGGTTGTTGGATGTGGATATAGCCCAACGTGTTTTTTGTAGCCTGCAATCATAATTTGCTGTTCTCTTTTTCCCCCTTCGACCAATGAGTACGCAGGAATATTATAATTGAACAGTTCAGTCGCATTAGGTTTTACTTTGAAAATGCACTTTTTTAATTCTTTAAGTGCTTTTTTCGTTTTTTCTGGTTGGACATTAAAATAGTCATCAATCGTTTTGGGCTTGTCCATTTTTATATTTTTTTGTTTGCAATGAAATTGTGATTAACCAAAGAACACAGAATAACATAACTATTCTACCTGACCAACCGATTAAGACATTCGGACCCAAATTCCCGTTGTTTTTGGGTAGTTCAGTTGCCATATCCATTATAACATATATTTCCGAAATCCATAGTAGCATTGTCATTAGCAAGATTGAAATCTTATATTTTTTGTAATTCGGATTTTTAATAAAAACCCAAGTAAATAGCAATGAGGCAATTACTAAAAACCCCAAAAATCCTGCTCCTATGCTATGAATTAATCCGCTTGTAGTTGCTTGTTCCTGTGGAAGAATTGCTGGGTCTGTGTTGAAAAAACCTGCCAATAAAAAGCCGATTGCCGAAATTGCCAAAAATACCTTTCCAATTTTTCCTCCAAGATTTGTATAACATTTTCTTGATTGTAAAATGAAAAACATAATACTTATAGCCATTAATATAAATGCAATGTTCATTAGCCAACCATTACTACCAAGAGCTGTTTCGCTAATTGGTTGCCAAGATGCGTCAATTTTGGGATTTATGAAATGAGCAATAACAGTTAGAACAATAGCAAGGGTGCTCAAAATAACTGAAATGCGACCAAAGCTTGTTTTCTTTTTCATAATTAGTTATTTATTCAATTCTAATAATAACTTGTTCAATTGGTTTAAACCTGCAGTAAAACCTTCTTTGAAGCCCATTTTTACAATTTTTTCCAAATCCTCAAGAGAATCTAGTGTTAGGGTAACATTTACTATGGTATTTTCAGAGTTATTATTAAAGCTGTTTTTCCAATGTATTCTCGAAAATTCTGTTTCCATGAACGTACCTTCTTCATCACAAAATCCATCCCAACCTGTAAACATTTTTTGCACTTCAATTCTTTCATAGTCGAATCTGTTCCAATGCATTTTATTTTCAGGGCTTATCATTGCATACTGCCACATTCCACCTTCCTTAAAGTCCAAAATCTTAGTTTTATTTTGAAAAGGTTCGGGTGCCCACCATTGGTCAAGGATTTCTTGTTTTGTAAATGCGTCCCAAACCAAAGGAAGTTCTGATGCAAATTCACGTTTTATATTAATCGTATTATTTTCTTTGTTGACAGTAAAGTCAAATAACAGTTTATTTTTCATTCTCTTTGTTTTTGATTGTTAATAATAAGTTGTCTAAATTATTGAAACGGTTTTCCCATATTTTTCTGAATTGCTCTAACCATTTATCGATTTCTTTCATTTTATCAATTTTTAGTTGATAGTAAATTTCTCTTCCTTGTTGATTTGCCTCAACAAGTTCACACTCGTTCAGAATTTGAATGTGTTTTGAAATAGTGGGTCTTGCTACGTCAAAGTTTGAAGCTATTGCTCCTGCTGACATAGATTGTGATGTAAGCAATACCAAAATTGCACGTCTTGTTGGGTCGGAAATAGCTTGAAAAATATCTCTTCTTAATTTCATTGCGAAGTCATTTGGCTACAAATATATGTGAAGTTATTTGGCTACGCAAAAAAATGTGCGTTATTTTATTCAAATCCTATAAAATCCTATAGTTTGTAGTTGGTACTGAAGTTTGTTTTAAATGACAGCTACGGGTTTTGTATAACGAAAGTGACGAAAGCGATAGCGCTGTTAGTTTGTTTTTATCAGATAGCAATTTATACAATTCGTAAGAGAAAACATTCTTTAGCCAACGGCGCAGCAATTTGCGTTATGCTTTGTTAGCAACGGTTACTTTATTCTTTATCGTTTAGTCTAATCCATTTAAGGCGGGTTTTTGGATATCGATTAGTGAGAGGATTAAGAATTAGCGTGTCTCCCGAAAATTTATACTTCCTTTTAGCAACTGTGAACCACATAGTTTGAAAGTTTGCCGATTCTATATGATGCTCAATTATATTAAGCGTGTCATTCACTCTATACTTTCCAAAATAGACAAAATTATCTGCTAAATGCCTTAAATCTTTGGTTGTCAAACTATCGAGTCCACCACTTCCTTCGAATTTATATGCTTCATAATTCTCAGTTACGTGATGTACGCCCATTCCACCCTTACCATCATATATTATAAATCCATTTCTGTTTTTATAATCGCCTTGTCTTGCCTCCCACATTGTAGTAGAATCAGTTTGAGTTTCTACGATATTAAGAGTCCATCTTCCAGTAAATTTATTAAAATCAGATGATTCATTCACTGTATCACAAGCAATAACTAAAGTCAGTATTACTAATATTTTTAGGTTATTTAAGCTCATATTTTCTAATAGTTGCCAACGATTTATATGTGCTAATTTATCATGAATATCAAGCCTGTATAATATTTGCTTTACCAGTTCCCTGCACTCGTATTTGAATTAGTAAGGCAAACTTCTCAGAACTTTTGGAAGTTCAATTTACAATTATTTGTTCAAATTATTCAATTATTACGAAGCTAAGAAGGCATAAATTTTAGTCTTTGTTATTCTTTAACAAGCCATTGCTCAAAATATAGTTTTTCAATTAGCTTTCTATCAGTGTTTGATAAGATTTCTACTAAAGTTTCATCATCTGAAAGGTCAATTTGATACCAAATGATTTGATCTTCTTTATCAAAGTCGAAATCTTTGTCTACATCCCTTTTCGTCTTGAAGATTATTTTGTCAGAATTTGGAATGATTTTATAATATTCTAAGTCTTCATTGATTGGAGATAATCTTGTAAGTTCACTTCCATCTATTCTTGATACGAACAGATAAAGAGGATCTTCATAATTCAATTTTTTGTCTTTATTGTAATCCGTGTCCCCAATCTCATAAAGGATACTATTTTTTAGAACTGGGCCCGATTCGAGAATATTACATTTAAAATCATCGATCCTAATTTTCGTTTCCCTTAACAAATTGGTCTTTCCTGTCAAACTATTATAAAATAGCATATTCCAATATTTAGGATATCCATCTGGTTCGTATCCAGAACCTCTAAATTTAGTTCCTCCTCTGTATCTCTGGGTTGAAATGGGAAAAAGAACTTGATTTGTACTATCTATAAGTGTCAAATCTGCATAAACGAAATTATATTCATCTAGAATTGAATCTATTTGCGTTTGAGATAGGTTCTCATTATCGATAACACCTATTCTTGGATTATCTTGGTTACATGCTACTATTAATAAAATCGGAATGTAATAGATAAGTTTATTCATAATAATGTATACGGAGATTGTATAAGGTTTATAATCATTTGTTCAAATTATTTAATTATTGAAAATGTAGGGCATAGATTCTTATGCATTGTTGGCCTACGTTTATTTTGTACTAGTATCAGCTTTGTCTTCTTTTTTCTTTTGATAATACCCCAGGAATGCAAATGTTGCAAATACCAGACACGCTACCCTATGAATCCATACAGGAAGATTAAATAATTCTACAAAATAAGTCAGAATGAATATTACCAGAAAGATACTGGCAATTCTAAAGTAGGTTTTTGATGTCATTTCGTATTATTCAAATTATTCAATTATTGAAAAGGTAAGCCTTAAATTTTTATGGGTTGTTGACGATGGTTTTTATAGAAATTTTAATACGTATAACCATTTATTAATATCAGCAGCTAATTCTGTTTTAATAAGCGGTTGTTTATCAAGTACTTTAATCAAAACTATGTAAATATGATTGTCTTTATCTGCAAAAAATATTTCGCCAGTTTCAAATATTTTCTGCGGTTTAATATCATATTCACGTGTATATTTTGTGTAAAATACATCAGATTTTTTTTGAACGCTTTGTAATTCCAATGTATTTCCGCTCGACAATGAGCTATAAACCATACCATTTAGAATCAAGTTAAAAATTAGGCCGCTTGAGTCTTTGTTAAATTGTTTTTCGGCAGTTTTAATTACTTGGTTGACCATAGTACTGTCAATTTCAACATTTTTCAATAAGTCTTTTTCTTTATTTATATTTTGATTTATTATATCAAAAATGACTTTTGCAACTTCTTTTTTTATAACAACTACGTTTATAGAAGAGTTAAAAATTTTCTCTTTTCCGTCAACTTCTATTTTGAGAGAATCTTTATATTTAAATTGATGAAATCTGTATTTTTTTTTATAGTTTTTAAATTCAGGATTCTTAAAAATACTATCTATCGTAAAACTGCTTTTCCTACCTATTTGAAATTCCAATGGGTCAATTTCAAGTTCATTTCTAACAAACGTAACTGGCGGAATTTGTTTGTAAGTCCAATTTGTGTTAGTTGTATCTGCGTAAAAATTTCCGCTTGCTATGTAATTAGAATGGGGCAAAGATTGGTTTCTGTTATTATCTGAAAAAAATAATTGCTTTACATCGAAATAATCATTTTCACCAATGTTTCGTTCTATTGATGATATTTTTGTGTTTAATTCTATTATTTCTGCTGAATGTTTTTCTTTTAAATTGTCAATGCCATAAACGTACAGCCAAGTTAAAACGGAAGCAAGAGCTCCAATAACAGCAATCCAAAAAAGAATGTTATTCCTTTTCTTTTGTTTTACATCTTCTAATCTCTTTGATTTTTTCTTTTTACTCAATTTTAGTCGTTCAGTTAACGGTTTTGTGTATGGCTCGTTGCGGAAAATGTCCAACGGACTTTTCCGCCGTAACCGAAAGATAGCAAATTGCAATGAATTCCGATTAGGAATTCAGCCGCAATGAGCTATACACGTTGTTAGCTACTGGCCATTTATTCTTCTGTAATTCCAAGTAATTCATAGTCAATTCTTTCTTTTCCTGTTTTAAATATTGTTTTATGAATTTGTAAATGAAACTTACATTGTTTGTTTAAATATTCTTTGTCATAATTGACAAGTTCTTCCTCACTTAATTCTTGACTTATAAAACCAGATATCTTGTTTCCTTTATCATCTTGCATTTCAAATTTACCTGAATCAAGAAGAATTCCTCTAAATATTCCAGAAACAAATTCTTCATTTTGCTCATCAATTGTTTCCGAAACTCGAGTGTAAGCTTCAATAATTTTCTCTTCAGGTATTTCGATTCCGATTTCTCCACATTCCATTTTTAAGAGAGACTTTTCTTCATAAACTTCCATGAGAAACTTTTTTAGATTTGACAGGTTTCTTTTAGGTGTATTCTCTATCGCTGTTTCAAAAGTTTCATCATCTAAAGAAGTACTATTAACTAAATGAATGACTTGTTTCATAGCATCTGAAATTTCTTCTCCATCAAACAATTGGTCTGTCTGTAATTGACTTAATTCAACGCCAAAAGAACCAACAGGTAATGCAGTTAAATATAAGTCAGTATTTGGTCCTTTTTTCGTTTGCCCTCTTTGTCCGACTTTTCCAAATCTAACAAGTGCTGCTTGCGTTTTAACCATTTCCTGAAATGGCTTTAAAGTTTTGCTTATAAATGAAGTCTTGATTCCTTGAGAGCCAACAACAGCATTTCCACTAAATAGTAACTGTACTCTTGGGTCAATTACAGATTTCGGTAGATTTTCAAGTTCTTTGGTAAGATTGTTTAGTTTTTCGCTAATACCTTCTGCCATTAGAGGATGGTCAATAACCATTTCTAATAGTCTTTCTGTATCGACTATTTGAGCCTTTAATTTTTCTATTTTTTTGAACAGACTCATTTATTTTAGCGAGTTTAGATATTCTAACGCGTGTTTGTCGTCAATTGGTGTATTCAAAGGTAGTTTTAAAATTCCTTTCCAAACATTTTTTCTGTTATGAGTAAATAGCTGAATCCAATATCTCGTCATTTCAACAGTTACATTAGGATTATAGCTGTAATCTACACCATAGTGGTCAAGACTAAATTTAGCTTTAGCTAAAGTTGGATTTGCAAATTCTGGAAATACTACTCTGATATTAGTTTGTTCTTCGATACTTAAACCACCAAAAAAAGTGACTACATCAAGGTCATTTGGATTTCTGCTTTCTGACACCTCAATATTTTCAAGAAAACTGCCGTCAAGCCATTGAAATCCATTTATGACTCCGTTTTCAGTTAGTTTTTGTCTGAATTGTATAAATCCTTTTAATATTTCGATTCTATGCGATGTAGTTGAAAATCTATGACACAATTCAAGTATTGTACACAAATAAGGTGATAAGTGCTCTCTTTGTGTTGGATTACCTAAATGTGGTGGTAAAACATTATTATGGTCAAAATTTGGTATTGGACTCATATTTCTTTTTTAGGCTTGTAGCTAACTTGTTATATAATAGATAAATATAATCATATCCCCTTAGAATGTCGGGATAACACTATATGTCTTCGCTTAATTACATAAAAAAAATGGTCGTGAATACGATTCTTTGAACTGGGGAGTCACCCAAATATATAAAGATTTTTGGATTAAGAAATGTGGAAAGCCGTAAAAAGGGTTTTTTGAAGTGGGATGTACGAAGTACGAAATAGGAAGTTGGAAGTGGGAAGTGGGAAGTGGGAAATAGGAAGTTGGAAGTAGGAAGTTGGAAGTGGGAAGTACGAAATAGGAAGTTGGAAGTGGGAAATAGGAAGTTGGAAGTGGGAAGTACGAAATAGGAAGTGGGAAGTGGGAAGTGGGAAGTGTATGTTGAGGAGTGAGGAGTGCTGTGATTAATTCATGGTCAACAATATGATTGTCTTATTTCTTCATTTTCTTTATATGACTAAAGAAAACGAAGCAACCTGCCCGTACCTAAGGTAGCCCGACAAATTATTCTGGCGGGGTACGTTCGGGCGGGAAGAAAGGACACTTTTTAAAAGGAATTTTTCAGCAAAGCTGAAAACCATTTGACAAACTCTGCGTCGTTCCGAATATTCGGAACTCCTGTATCTCAGAGCTTTGTCT